>Ga0116186_1000008_pt1 | contig 258598 bp, 196 predicted proteins | sample AD_JPNNA4_MetaG_FD_89806 | JGI IMG/M metagenome (GOLD analysis project Ga0116186, IMG submission 89806) | Active sludge microbial communities of municipal wastewater-treating anaerobic digesters from Japan - AD_JPNNA4_MetaG | ecosystem: Engineered > Bioreactor > Anaerobic > Digestate | place...
TCTGCCACCTGCCAGATTCCAAGAGATTTAAATCCATAATAGCTCGAAATGCAATATCCTGGTTTAAGAATCATTTCGGGATTTGTCAGCATACCTGCTCCTGCTCCACCGGAAGTTAAAATGTAAGGATAGTATCCGAGATTCATAACTTCATTATGCAGGACCGACATGTTGAAATTCATGTTCCATGAAAAATTATTCCTTTCCATTATCCTTGCATTCAAATTAAACTCAAAACCGGAATTCCTTACTGCACCAACGTTTCTGTAAATATTCCCTCCTCCTACATATCCCGGCAGTGGTTCGCTCAGAAGAAGGTCTGTAGTGTTTTTCAGGAAATAATCAGCTTCGAGGGTGAACCTGTCTTTTAAAAGACCAAGATCGAATCCAATATTTGTTTGTGAAGTGGTCTCCCATTTCAGATTCTCATTACCCGGATTACCTATATTAATACCTGATGTCAGAGTTCCATTCTGCCAGGATGTTCCTGCCAGTATTGCTGATGTATTATATGAAGTTACTGTTCCATAAACATTTACAGCCTGGCTCCCTGTCTGACCCCAGCTGGCCCTTAATTTTAAATTACTGATAAGCGGCAAGTCCTGCATAAATGATTCTTCTGAAATACGCCAGCCAAGACCGACTGAAGGGAAGACACTTGTCTGGTTTTTTCCCCGGAACTTTGATGAGCGATCTGTCCGTACAGACAGTGTGATAAGATACCTGTCGTGCAAACTGTAATTTACTCTCCCTATGTACGATCCTATTGTCGATTTCGTAAAATCATTTGATAGAGAATAAGTTTTAGCTAAAGTAATATTGTTATATTTTAAAATAGGAAACAACAGATCTGCAGCTGCAGCCATATAGTAATCATTTCTCTGAAGCTGGAATTCAGCTGCAGCTGTCAGAGCAAATTTATGTATATTATTAATGGTCTTGCTGTAAGTAAGCATATTTGTGTTTTGCAGAAATATTGATTCACTCGAAGAACGAGAGGCTGTCGGATTCTTTGGCATAAGACTTTGGACAAAGGTCTTTGCCTGTGTATTATTATAGTTCATACCGAATCCAAGATCGAGCGTTAATCCGCTCATTATCCTGAATATTATATTCCCAATTGTATTAAATGTATTGGATTCATTAATGTTGTCATTCATTGCAAGTTCAATCGGATTGATCTTTATTGAAGAGATTGGATCCGCAAGTGTAGGTATACCGTTTTCGTCATATGCCGGAGTAGTAGGGGCCCAGGCAGTTGCGCCGGCTACCACTCCGCTTGTAGTGTAATCTCCTGATGTATTATTGGTCTCTCTTCTGGCAAAATTAACTTTCAGTACACATTCGAGTCTCTCAGATATTTTCGCATCAAGATTTGTCCTTAAAGAATATCTCTTAAAATCAGAATTGATAATAATCCCTTTCTGGTCAAGAAAATTACCTGAAACAAAGAAAGTCACGGCATCACTTCCTCCTGAATAATCCATCTGTAATTCCTGCCCCCCGGCTGTCCTGAAGATCTCTTTCTGCCAGTCAGTTCCGCCATTGGCGATATAATAGGAAACCTGCTCATTTGTAAAGGGACGGGCATAACCTAACACATCGGCCCTTTCATTGCATACCTGTGCAAACTCACCTGCATTGAGCAAAGGCCATAGTTTTAACGGATTGCTGACATAATATCTTCCTGTTACTGAAAATCCCGGTTTTCCTATGATCCCTCTCTTGGTTGTTATAAGTACCACACCGTTAGCTCCCCTGCTGCCATATATGGCAGTTGATGAAGCATCCTTAAGGATCTGTATCGTTTCGACATCGGTTGGATTGACATCTTCCATATTCCCACCTACGAATCCGTCGATTACGTACAGTGGTTCATTGCTTCCTGTTATTGAATTGGCTCCCCTTATCCTGATAGAGGTTGTTCCTCCCGGCGCCCCGGAGACATTTATTACATTTACTCCACCGGCTCTTCCCTGAAGGATATCGTCAACACGTGCAACCGGCTGGTTCAGGTATATGTCCTCAGAAACTGTCGCGACAGACCCTGTCAGGTCTGATTTCTTGATAGACCCATATCCGACAACTATTACTTCCTTAAGATTCGATACGGAAGGTTCCATTGATATATTGACAGAAGTCCTTCCTTCTACGGGAATTTTCATTTGTTTATATCCGATAAACGAAAATACAAGAACTGCATCGGGGTTACTTATATTAAGTGAATATCTCCCCCTGTCATTTGATATGGTCCCTAATTTGGTTCCTTCTATATGAATATTTACTCCGGGTAATGGATTGCCATATTCATCCGAAGCAATCCCTGATACTGTTACTACCTTATTAAACTCCAGATAATCAGGAGATAGAATTATCTTATTATTGATTATTGAATATTTAATATTGGTATTTTTAAACAACTCATCAAGCAAATTGCTGATTATCTTATCCTTTGCATTAATCGTAACTTTTTGCGCTGTATTAATCAGCTTCTCATTAAAAAGGAAGAAATATCCTGTTTCCTTTTCAATCCTTTCAAATATACTGATGAGTTCCGTATCTGTATAATTTAAAGAAATTCCAGCTTCCTGCGGATAACACCATAAGGTTGTTATCATTATCAGAAGCATCCCGGTAATTAATTTCTTCACATGTGAATACATATCCTTAATGAATTATGTTCAACCTTATAAATCCAAGATATCCTGTAATATATTAAGTCAGATATATAGAAAAACAGAGGAGTTGAATTTATCATATAGTCTCAGGTCTGATCTGAAGTTCAAAAACCGCATCATTTCCGGATTAACCAGACATTAATATGAAAACAAAATTAAATAAAAACTAAGGTTATTTAATAATCTCGGCAGAAGAACCTGGCAACAATTTGCAAAATAGTAAAATAATGGAAGAAACGAGGGTGTCTCAAAAGCCTGAAAACCACCCCTTGCCCCCTAACTACCCTTTATACACATCTTTTAATTCACTTATATTATAAGCTGGAGATTCCTCATTACGTCCCGCTGGGGCGTGACTTCATTCGGAATGACACGGTGTTTTTATGTGTAGTAGGGGGAATGAGGCGGGGCGTTTTGCCAGAAGGCTGTTTCAAGAAAAAAATTATATCAAAACGCCCCGCCTCATTCCCCCTTATCCCCAAGGAGACCGTGTCATCCCGAACAAGTTAATCCTGAGGGTTTACGAAGGATTAACGAGTGAGGGATCTCCTCCTTTCGGCAGAGAATAAAAGAAGGATGTGTATAAAGGGTAGTGTCCCCTAAAGGGGGTTCTCTAGAATCCTGAATTTCAATAAGTATTGGATATATTCAGTTTATTGATATATCCTTCAACATCCGGATTATGATTTTTTGTTTCTGAAAGGTGCTGTCGGGCAGCATTTCTCCCGGAATAATTTCATAACTAATCGGAGATGTCATTGCCAGGAACTTAAGAATATCTTCAATTTTATCATCCTGGAAAGTCCCCCTGAAAGAATAACTTTCAAGTTGCTGGTCAACAAGTTCAATATCAACATTATACCATCGGGCGATCCTTCTGGCCACTTCTCCCATGGAGTCTCCTCTGAAAACAAGCTTCCCTTCAGTCCAGGCATTATATTTGGAGGTATCAATTACCGATTTACTGAGGTTCCCGTTGCGGAGTATAAGCCGCTCCGATGGCATTAATCTTATTTTCTCTTCACTGTCTTTATTGAAGAATTCGACTTCGCCCTGTGTGAGGATTATTTCAAGATATTTTTCGTCAGGGTAAGCACTTAAATTGAAAGATGTACCAAGTACTTTGATTGTTGAATTCAAAGCATTAATGATAAAGGGATGCTCTGCATCATATTTTACTTCAAACCAGCCTTCTCCTGAAAGTTCAATCTGCCGGTCATTATTGAATGGGAACGAATAACTTATAGTGGAACCGCTGTTTAACATCCCGGTGGTACCATCGGGAAGGGTGAAAGATATCCTTGATCCCAGGGGTGCGTAAATAGTAGAACTTACTGACTCAGCGACTGCCGGAGCTGCGTTCCTTTTATTTAGGTACAGCAATCCTCCCGCAATTATCAAAGGTATAAGCATTACAGCAGCTGCCTTCATGTAAAATCTCAGGATCTTCCTTACAGGTTTCTGGCTTTCGCCAAATTCATTATTCTTTATTATCTGATATATATTTCCAAGCAGGTTGCCGTCCAATTTTCGATGATCCGGAACTTCTTCCATGATTTTATTAAAATCCTTTTCCAATGAACTGCGCAGAAAAGAGTTTGTCTCGCCGTTCAGAAATAACGATTCCATTTCAGATCTCTCCTTTTCATCTGAAATGCCTCTGATGAATTTTTCAATTTTTGTTTTTGTCTCTTTTTCCAAAATATCTGTATTAAAAATCAAAAATATGCTTTAGCGGGTATTAATTATCTGACCTTATACCCTTGGGATATATTATTCTCATATTTAAAAATTAAATATTTGACTAAAATCCTTTAACATTATATAAAAGTGCTCATTTTAAGGATTAAAATCATCAGCGATAAATTTAAGTCTTGATTTAATGAAATTAATTGATGCTGATATATAATTATCAACAGTCCCGGGAGATAAACCAACATCTTCTGCGATTTCCTTTGTCGATTTTCCCTCGTACCTGCTCTTAATAAAAACAGTTTTCTGCTTCTCGGGCAACTTTTCAATTATCTTTTCCAGGCTGTCTATCAATGATTTGTAATCAATACTTCGTTCCATTTCGGAAGATGGATGGTTTAAATAAAGGATCTCATTTACAAATTCTTTATTGTATTTCCGTTTTCTGAAGAGTTTACACATATTATTATAGGCTATTGTGAAAATGAAGGATTTAAATGAAGTATCCGTTTTTATCTTCTTTCGTAAATCCCATATTTTAACAAATATCGATTGCACCATCTCCTGTGCTTCATCTTCAGATCTGAGATATTTCAGTGCAAATCTGTAAAGGTTAACGGCATACCTGGAATAAATGAGTTCGAAAGCCCTTATATCATCTTTATGAAGCCTGGTTATAAGCTCATTATCAGGATATTCAGTTTTTATATTTAAATCATTCCGGGCTGGCACTTAATCCTTAATATTTTAATACTAACTATTGAAGAATTAGTTGAGTTTTTATTTATCGAAATCTGCAAAATTTATATTTATAAATATCTGTATTCTTTTTAAATGTTAAATTTACACTTATTTGAAAATATTTTTTACCTTTATTAAAATTTTCATTCCCCGGATAGGCTGATCAGGGTATTGGTTTTCATGTGAAATATAGGAAAAATTCGGCTAAAAGTGATATCCTCTTTATTAAAAAAGATGAAATCATCGATCCGGGAATCGGAATTTATCCTGGCAGGAACTTGTTCATTATATTTATTCCATTGATAATCAATTAAATAATTCCCAGGATCATGAAAAACCTCGTTTTCAAATCAATGTTTCTGAGCTGCCTTATTCTGGCAGCATGCAAAGGTCCGGAAACAAAAATCTCAAAATTTGATTTTACCGGCCCCAGGGACCCTTCTCTTATCAGGGGATTCAATTATACTCCTGCCAACGTTGCAGCTCCACGGCACCATGTGGATTGCTGGGTAAAATACGATTCAGCAACAGTAGAATTTGATATGGATCTTGCCAAAGGTCTTAATCTTAATCAGGTCAGAGTTTTTGTCCCTTATCAGGCTTATACCGAGGACAGCGCTGCTCTTCCGGCTAAACTCAGGCACTTTGTACGCACATGTCATGCAAGAAATATAGGAGTCATGCCTGTTCTCCAGGGCGGACCCTGGGTGAGGGATACATCACTGCGTTACCAGGCCAGGAATTGGGCCCGCTTCCTTGTTAATGCTATTTCTGAGGAACCCGGACTTGCAATGTGGGACGTAATGAATGAACCAAGACCAACGTATTTTGAGCACTGTAAGTTCATGTCGAAAGTATTTCATGAACTCGACCCGAATACACCGGTGACAATAGGTATGGAAAAGGTTGATGGGATGATTGAAATGGCTGATTATGTGGATGTACTTCAGTTTCATGATTATCTGCAAACCCGCGAGCAGATAAGGAATAGCATAACAAGGGCGAAAGAATTTGCGGCAAAAGTGAACAAACCTCTTATTAATGGAGAGATTGGTTGTATTGCACGTGCCAATCCTTATGATATTACTCTCCAGGAACATATGAACGCAAAAGTGGGATGGTATATATGGGAACTGATGATAGTCAAGCAGGGATGGGGGACTGTTCATGGTGTATTTTATGAAGACGGGAGTGTCAGGGATCCCTCAATTGCTGCCGCGATCATGGGATACTTCCGTAAACGTACAGCAGACATAATGCCTGCTGTTCCCGATCAGGAAGGCTGGGTGACAAGGATAACTGACCGCAGTGATCAATGGCTTAAAGATCCGGCAGCTACATGGAAAGATGGACTTGATATTGCTGAAACATCAGCCCACCTTCTTGAAGCAGGAGAGCTTACCGCGATGAGAATACCTCCCACATGGGAAGTAGAAATGCTCAGAAAAGGTGAACCCGACATGAAAGCACTGAAAGAACTGATAATCAGATTCAGGGATCAGCTTGTCCCTTTTATAAAACCTCCCGTACAGAATAAGTGATAACCTATATCTGCTGGTTTACTGTTCTGTCTAACCTATATCATCAGAAAAATGGGATATAAGAATTTGAAGCGCAGTTATTATTCAATATTGCTGTTACTGCTTATCTCTTCGTTTCCCGGCATTCAGGCCCAGGATGTTCAGAAAAGCAGGGTGATCATCCTTACCGATGTTGAGAATGAACCCGATGATTCCCAGTCTCTTGTCAGACTTGTCCTGTATTCAAATGTGATTGATATCAAGGGGATTATAGCCACTACTTCAGTTCATATGAAAAGTGATGTACACCCTGAAACGATCCGGAAGGTCATCCTTGCATATGAAAAGGTACAGCCAAACCTTTTAAAACATGAAGCAGGTTTCCCTGATGCATCGTCACTGTTAAGTATCGTAAAACAGGGTATCCCTGAATATGGAATGGGAGGTGTCGGAGAGGGAAAAGATTCAGAGGGTTCGGAGTGGATAATTAAGATCCTTGATGAGAATGATCCCCGTCCGCTCTGGGTATGCGCCTGGGGTGGTCCCAATACTCTTGCCCAGGCATTATTTAAGATCAGAAAAACAAGGTCAAAGTCAGAGGCAGACAAAATGATCAGGAAACTTAGGGTCTATACTATATCTGACCAGGATGACAGCGGTAACTGGATGCGGAAAAATTTCCCTGACTTATTTTATATTGTCAGTCCGGGAGGTTATGATACCTCAACATGGGGAGCAATAAACCAGTTCGTCCCGGGGATCGATAACGAAACTGTCAGTAACACCTGGCTGGCAAAAAATATACAGCAGAATCACGGCCCGCTGGGACAAATTTACCCCGATGTAGCCTATGGAATGGAAGGTGATACTCCGTCTTTCCTGCTCCTGATCCCAAACGGGCTTAATGATCCTGATCATCCCGAATGGGGCGGCTGGGGTGGCAGATATGAGCTCTACCAGCCTGATTACAGTTCCCTGAATACAAAAGGATTTACAGGAGGTGTGCCGGTCGAACCTGAAACCAGACCTATATGGACCAATGCAAATGACCGTTATACACCTTATATCTTTAGCAAATACGGACAGGCAACAAGAAGGGATACGATCACATTCTTTAATAACAAAGCCACCCTTTTCCGCTGGAGAGATGAGTTCCAGAATGACTTTGCTGCCAGGATTGACTGGTGTACGAAACCTTACCGGGAGGCCAACCACCCGCCGGTCCCGCTGCTTGAGCAACCCGATCAGATTACTGTTAAATCAGGTGATGTTTTCACTCTCCGGGCCAGCAGTTCAACAGATCCTGACAATGATAACCTCAGCTATCTCTGGTTCCAGTATCCCGAAGCCAGTACTTATAAAAAAACTGTCCGTTTTTCACAGGTTGAGAATATCTACAGGGTTATCATCACTGCTCCTGAAGTAGATAAGAAAGAAACCGTTCATTTCATTTTAAAGGTAACCGATAAGGGCGATCCGCCACTTACAAGATATAAAAGGATAATCGTCAATATCACACCAGAATGACTTTAAAAGCATTAAGAAATACTCATGAAGCCAACTTTTCTTTTATTCTTGATTTTCATATCTTCTCCGGTTTTTGGACAGCAATTCTCGAAAAGCTGGAAAGATGTTAACTACGCCGGCGATGACAAAACATATCATCTCCTTGATATTTACCTGCCACTTATTGAAAAGCCATCCTATCCCGTTGTAGTGGTTATCTACGGCAGCGCCTGGCGCAGCAATAACCTTAAGGGAACTGATCTGAATACCCTTGGTAAGGCATTGCTGAATGCGGGATTTGCTGTGGTGATGCCGAATCACCGTTCAAGTACAGATGCAAAATTCCCGGCTCAGATAAACGATATCAAGGCTGTTGTGAGGTATGTAAGGGGAAATGCCCCGGTGTATAATTTCGACACTTCATTTATAGGTATAACCGGGAGTTCTTCGGGAGGGCACCTTGCATCACTGACCGGGACCTCCGGATCAGTAAAAGAATTTACCCTTCGATCAGCCACAGCTGATCTGGAGGGTGATATAGGACAATTCGGGGCTTACAGCAGCTCAGTGGATGCAGTTGTTGACTGGTTTGGGCCCACTGACTTCCTGACAATGGATTCCTGCGGCAGCCAGCAAGCTCATAATCCTGCGGATTCTCCGGAATCAAACCTTATCGGCGGACCAATCCAGGAAAACACTGATAAATGCGCTCTTGCAAATCCGATGACTTATGTTGATGCTGATGACCCGCCATTTCTGATCTTCCATGGCGATAAAGACCCTCTGGTCCCATTCTGTCAGAGTGAAATGTTCTTTAAGGTTCTGCAAAATGCAAAAGTCCCTGTCCAGTATTTCCTGGTGCCGGGTGCCCAGCATGGACCCGGATTATTTGTTGAGAAGTATTTTAAAATTATGTCCAGTTTTTTCGAAATACAAGTCGAAGTAAAAAAAATTAAAAAATGAAAAGGATCATATTATTTCTAATGTCGCTTACAGTCGTTTCTGTATTCACATCAGCTCAGGAATTGATCAGGTTATATTCCGGAGCCATCCCGGGCTCAACAGGTTCAACAATTAAAGAACCCCCGGGCACTAAGCCAACACCTGGCATGATCTCACTGGTACTTGATCCGGAACTGGAAATTTATCTTCCGGAAAAGGAGAAAGCTACCGGAGCAGCTGTTATTATTTGTCCCGGTGGAAGTTACAAAGTGCTGACCTACCAGGCAGAAGGTGTAAGGACAGCACAGGAATTTGCAAGAAACGGGATTGCGGCGTTTGTTCTGAAATACAGGCTGCCCGATGATGCAACAATGAAAGATAAAAAGACAGGACCCCTCCAGGATGCTCAACAGGCAATAAAAGTAGTCAGGGAAAATGCCGTGAAATGGGGAATTGATATTAACCGCGTAGGAATAGCGGGATTTTCAGCAGGCGGCCATCTCGCCTCAACTGCTGCCACACATTTTGAAAAATCTCTGATCGATAATCCCGGCAAAATCAATCTGCGTCCCGATTTCCTTATCCTTGTATATCCTGTTATAAGTATGCAGGATAATCTCACGCATCCCGATTCAAGAACAAACCTGCTGGGACCAAGTCCTTCAAAGGAAGTTATAGACCTTTTCTCCAACGAGATGCAGGTTTCAGACAACACCCCTCCCACTTATATAATACATGCTGCCGATGATAAACTGGTGGATGTTGATAATAGTATTTTATTTTTTGAAGCATTGAGACATCATAATGTACCGGTGGAAATGCACATATTTCCTAAAGGCGGACATGGTTTTGTTCTTCGCCAGAAACCCGAAGAATGGATGTTGCCTTTATTCAGCTGGATGAAGAATTTAAAAATCATTCTCAACTGATATTAAACCAAATTTAAAAGAATAAAAACTCTAATACCTGATCGATATGAACCAAAAGTCTGTTTTTCGCTTAACTTTTACAGGAATAATTATACTATTTCTTGTCGCCTGCTCCAGTACTGATAAAGCTGATAAAGGACAAAATCCCGAAATCGGTAAAGCAGCACGCTATTGTAATCCGTTACCAATGGTAATAGGGCCCGGTGGAAATGCATCAGGTGATGTAACCGTCATTAAAGAGGGAAGCAAATACTACATGTTCTGCACTGGCGGCGGTGCATGGATCTCTGACGATATGCTGAACTGGACCTTCCAGAGGGTTGAACACGTACCTGTTGCTCCTGATGTTATTAAATACAATGGTAGTTTTTATATGTGCGGGAATGATGGACCTCTTTATAAGGCCGATAACCCGCTTGGCCCATATGAGAGTCTTGGAGACTGGAAGAACACTCCGGATGTTGCAGGAGGATGGAACGGCGCTTTCGACATGGAAATCTTCATCGACGATGACAATACACCTTATTTATATTATCCAGGCCGGGGTGTCAGCGGTATCTTTGTTGTAAAACTCGATCCTGAAGATCTCACAAAATTCTCCGGCCCTGTCAAACATCTTTTCGGATTTAACAATTCCCACATATGGGAACGGTACGGCGAGATGAACGAATATCCGGATGTTGCATGGGTTGAAGGACCCTGGATGCAGAAATATAAAGGAACTTACTATCTGGAATATTCAGCCTCAGGAACCCAGTGGAAAACATACGCTGAAGGGTACTATACGTCAAAGTCTCCGATGGGGCCTTTCACCTATGCCCCCAATAACCCTCTTCTCCGAAAAACAGAAGGTCTTGTGACCGGTCCTGCTCACGGCAGTATAGTTGAGGGACCGGACGGTCAATTGTGGCAGTTCTACACGATTGTTCTTTCAAATCCGCCCGGAGGGCGCCGTATAGGTATGGACCGTGTTGTTTTTGATAAAAACGGCAATATGTCGGTGGAGGTTACAGACACACCTCAGTGGGCGCCCGGTGTTATAACTGATCCGGAAAAAGGTAATAGCGGTTCATTACCGGTCACTATTAACAAGCTCAATGCCATGAACTCTCTTTCAAAAGCCTCATCCCAGCAACCGGGAAGAGATGCTGCCTATGCTGCTGACAATTCGAGCGGCACCTGGTGGGAACCTTTACCCACTGATACACTGCCCTCACTTACAATAGAGCTTTCACCGGCTACCGAATTTGATGTTGTGCAATTGTTTACGATTGATGGCCTCCGTCTTATGTTTAACGGCGGCAGAAGGATGTTCGGCAGGCCGCCTTCAACACCGGCCTCTGCAACGGAAACCGGAGATAAACCAGTCACCGATGCATACCAGTACAAACTCGAAGTGTCTATGGACGGGGAAACATATAATACAGTACTTGATCAAACGCAGAATAAGATCCAGAGAAATACAATCTTCGAGGAGATCCGGCCTGTTCAGTGCCGTTTTGTAAGGCTTACAATGACTAACTGGCCAAGGACAACACCACTCGGGATCATCGAATTAACCGTATTCGGGAAGGCTTCAGGGTTTTTGCCGGCAGCCGAGCCGATTCCGGTAACAAACTAACCTGTCAGATTTCCTTTAATTCAATGGCCATTCGATGGTTATTCATGGTCATTCATGGTCATTCAATTGTAATTCAATTGTAATTCGATTGTTTGACTATGAATGACAGCGAAGCGAATGACAGCAAAGCGAATGACAGCAAAGCCAACGACAATGTTTATTACCTCCCAGTATAAGTGAGTTTTTAGATGTATTAAATTTTAAAAATATTTACCTTTTTTCTTTTATTAAAATATTTCATTATATTTGACGATACTAACCAACACTGATCACTTTTTAGTAAATAATTTTTTATTCTTGTGAATAAATAATAACAAATGTAAAGCAGGAGGCTGTTTTTTACAGGTCTTCTGAAAATTTGTGTTTTTTATTAATTTACATAAACAACTAAAAATAAATGAAAGCCTATGGTACATAAAAAGAAAAGCAAACCCTAAACCCCCTGATAATTTATTAATCAGGGTATTGTTTCAAACAAATTATTCCTTTACCATCATTCGGAAAAACTTGTTTTAATCTAAAAAATTCATTTAATTATGAAACAAAAACTATCTAACCTTATTCCTTACTGTGTACCAGGAACGAATAAACCTGTTTTTATAATCAGGTTAATTCTGGTCGCAGTATTTCTCAGCACCATCCAGATAAATGCGGCAGGTGCAGGAGATAAGAAAAATTCAAAATTCAATGATCCAAATTCAGCTGCTTTAGCCGATTTTCAACAGATTGTAGTAAGTGGTACTGTAAAGGACGAAGCAGGACAGCCAATGCCTGGTGTAAACATACGGGTTGAAGGAACGACACTTGGAAGTATAACAGATATTAATGGTAAATATTCCATTTCTGTGCCTAATGCAAATGCCACACTTATATTTTCATTTGTAGGTTATAATGAACTAAAAGTTCCTGTTGCCGGCAAATCAGTAGTTGATGCCGTACTTCAGTCATCAACTGAGAGCCTCGATGAGGTTGTTGTTATCGGTTATGGCACGCAAAAAAAGAAGGACCTTGCTTCGGCTATTGCGGTTGTTAGCACGGAAGAAATTTCAAAACAGCCTGTGGCTAACATTGGAATCGCGCTTCAGGGGCTTACCTCGGGTGTTAATGTAACGGCCACACGAACCGGAGAACCTGACATTGTAATTCGTGGTTTAGGTACTACCAGTGGTAATAACAGTCCTTTATATGTTATTGATGGTATTCCTTCAAACAGTTCGAATGTTAACCCTTCGGATATTGAAACCATGCAGATTTTGAAGGATGCTGCATCAACAGCTATTTACGGTGCACGTGGTGCTAACGGTGTAATTCTTATTACTACCAAAAGCGGTAAAAACACAAATATCGGACAACCAAAGGTAAGCCTTAGCAGCTATTATGGCTTTGAAGAAGCATGGAAATTGCTCGATTTGACAAATACTGAAGAATGGGCATCGATTGTTTACGAAAGTAATAAAGCTGCAGGTGGAGATCCTCCGCCACTTGCAAAATGGATTATTGAAGAAAACGGCGGTAAATACGACGGACCTGAAACGGATTGGCAAGACGAGATTTTCCAGAGGGGTCTTATTACTCAAAATGGAATTAACATTTCTGGCGGTACTAATGCTGGAAACTATTATTTCTCAACAGAGCAATTTAAACAGGAAGGCATTCTTATTACAACGCCGCGTGAAAGATATTCGGTTCGTATGAACTCAAGCTGGAAAGCCGGAAAATTCAGTTTTGGCGAAAATATTAGTTTTACCTATGGTAAAACAAGAAGTGAATCAGTACCTGATGGTCGTACTGCTTTTCAACAGGCAATAAATATGGTGCCGAATATTCCTGTGTATGATGAAAGAAACCAGCCGGGCGGATATGCAGGAGCAGGCTGGACGAATCCGGATTACTCTCCAGGTCCTACAGGACAAGATGCTTCTAACGTTGTTGCATTTTTAAACAGGGTTAGAAACATGAACTTTTCCAAAAGATTTATGGCAAGTGCTTATGGTGAGTACGAGATAATCAACGGTCTTACTTTTAGAAGTACATTTGGAATTATCAGTACGGATAGTGATCAACATAACCATAGTCTGGAGACCCGTATGGGCGCGAAAGAGATTCCAAATACAACGCTTAGTGACAGTCACTCCTGGGGGTACGACTGGAACTGGGATCAAACCCTTACTTATAGTAAACGTTTTGGCCGGCACGATCTTAATCTTATGGGGACTTATTCTGCTGAGTATTCGAAAAATCGCAACTTTAATGCATCAGGTCAGGGTATCCAGACTGAAGTACATGATGTGCTTGGCAAAGTTGAAAGCAACTTTGGCGTTGGCGGCGGCGAAAGCGAACAGAGCCGTATTTCCTACCTTGGCCGTGCAACCTATAACTATGCAGGTAAATATATTTTAGTAGCCAACATTCGTCGTGACGGTTCTTCCAAATTCGCCAAGGGCAACAAGTGGGGTACTTTCCCATCAGCTTCAGTCGCCTGGGTTATCAGCGAAGAGTCGTTTATGGACGGTTTAAAAGCATCGGCTCAATTAAGCCGTATGAAACTGAGGGGTAGCTTTGGTGTTGTAGGTAACGACAGGCCAATCGGTGCATATAGTTACATACCTGTTTTGAGCGCATCGAATTACAGTGATGGTACTGCTGGCCTGGTTGGGCAAACAGTTTCAAATTTGACGAAAAACCCGGATTTACAATGGGAGGCTTCTCAGCAGCTCGATTTGGGTGTCGACTTAGGTTTCTTTAAAAATGCTTTAACGGTTGAAGTTGACTGGTACAATAAAAAGACCAAAGATATGCTTGTAGGTGTTCCGGTTCCTGGATCAAGCGGTTCAAGTGGATCAATTACCCGAAATGTAGGATCTATTTTAAACAGGGGTTGGGAATTTATAGCTACCTACCGTAAAGTCACAGGCGATTTTCATTACTCAATCAGCGCGAACTTAACCACCAATCATAACGAAGTACTCGATTTGGCCGGTCAGGTTATATCCGCTGGTGGTACTGAATTTGGTTCATCAACCCGTACAGAAGCCGGTCGTCCTATCGGTCAGTTCTATGGCTATGTAACAGATGGCCTATTCCAGTCTCAGGCTGAAATTGATGAATATGTTGATGCTAATGGAGCTAAAATACAACCTAATGCAGCTCCTGGTGATATAAAATTTGTTAAAAAACCAAATGCTGAAGGAAAATTGGTTGGAGTAATAGGTGCCAGTGATATGGATTATATTGGCGACCCTGCTCCTGATTTTACGTATGGTATTAACTTATCTGCCGACTATAAAGGATTTGATCTTACAGTGTTCTTCCAGGGTGTTCAGGGTAACGACCTTATGGGTATGTTATTAGCATGGACCGAAGGTATGCACAACAACTTTAACCTGGGCAAAAACGCTCTTAACCGCTGGACACCTACAAATAAAGATACAAATGTACCAAGGGCTGTTCGGGGCGACCCCAATAACAACGTTAAATACGTTTCGGACAGGTATCTTTTCGATGGTTCGTATTTAAGATTGAAAAACCTTACGTTGGGTTATACCCTGCCCAAATCATTGGTTAACTATGTTAAGCTTGACAATGTAAGAGTTTATTTCACAGGCCGTAACCTGTTAACATTGACCAGTTATCCGTTCTACGACCCGGAAATAGGTTCGGGAGGTGCTGGTTTGGGAGCCAGTGGTAACTCAAGTACAGCAAGGGGTATCGATCAGGGATATTATCCTCAGGCTCGTGCACTACTTATGGGTATTCAAGTTGATTTTTAACATTAAAACATTATGAAGATGAAAACCAAAATAATCTTATTCATTGCAGGGATACTGTTTTTTGTCTCCTGTTCTGAAGATTTTATAACTAAAGATTTAGATAAGTCGAGCTATGATCCCGGTTCTTATTTCACCACAAAAGCCAGGGCTGAACAAGCGCTTGTTGGAGCTTATACGCAGCTTCGCACTGAATATGGTAGTACATGGGGCGGAACCATCGTTATGCATAATATTCTTGGTGATGATCTTTATGAAACCCCAAAAGCAGCAGGATTTTTACCATGGGGCAACATAAATAACTTTTTTATTAATGGTAACGACGTTAATAGTGTGTGGAACGCCTGGTATGCAGCCATACAACGTGCAAATACTGCCTTAGATAATATGAAACTGGCCAAGGAAGCCGACCCGAATTTTACTCAGGATGATTTAGACGTTATGGAGGGGCAGGCTTATTTTCTCAGGGCGTATTACTATTACATTTTATTCGATTATTTCCCAAAAAATATAATTGTTTTGAGAAATACACAGGTTTTAACTCCCGGTGAAGAATTTATCAAGGCTCCGTCAACTAAAGAAGAAACATTTGCATTTATTGAAGCCGATTTAAAAAAGGCACAGGAGCTTTTGGTAAAGGGTACCAACACCACACCTGGTTATGGAAAATGGAGGGCAAGCCGCGGATCTGCCACAGCGTTGTTAGGTAAATTGTATTTAAATAATAAAGACTATGCAAAAGCAGCAGCCGAATTTAAAAAATTACTTCCCGGAGTGGGCGACCCTGCTTATGGCACATATACACTTGGCGATTACAGGGCTAATTTTACCAATGCCGGAGAAAATAACAGCGAATCGCTTTTCGAAGTTCAATTAACCGATGTAACTACGCCTTCAAACCAACGCGGTGGAGCAGTTCAGAACTGGTCATTTAACGATCATAATGCATGGGCAGCTATGGTTGGGTGGAACTTTGCAGTTCCTACCTATAAACTCGACGATTTTGAAAGTTGGACAGAAACCATTAACGGGCAACCCACTACTGTTTATGACTACAGAGTTTACGCAACTTTTTTGGGTGTACCTAACGGTATAAATCTCACGCTTAAGGGAAGAACAATTGATTGGATAGACCAGGGATGGTACTGGGTTGATGGAGTCGATTACACCGGCCGTAAAACGGGCAATGGTGCTGATTTTCTTAATGCAGACGGAGATAGAATTGCAACAATGTATAAAATAGGTGGTTTAGATTCTTATGGCTCTTTTGGAATTCGCAAAAGGTCGCATGAAAGCGATGTAGGTTTACCAGGTAATAATGCTACCAGTACAGTCATTAACTTAAGACTTTTACGCCTGTCTGATATTATGTTGAATTATGCTGAATGTCTTGCAAATATAAATCCTTCCAACCTTAGTGCTACCGATGTAAACAGTGGTGTTTACTGGGTTGACAAGGTTCGCGACAGGGCAAATAATGTTATGACCGGCGACCAGTCGCATCTGTATAGCGCCCGTGCGGGTGTTCGCGGTCAATTGCCACCAGTGTTAACATTAATGACCCAAAAAGGATGGACTTTAATGCAGGCAATCGAACACGAACGCTATGTTGAAGGTTATGGTGAAGGATGGAGACGCGAAGACCTGAAACGCTGGGAAAAAGGTGCCGGTTTTGTAAAAGGCAAACCGGGCTATAAAGGCTGGCAGTCGCTTATTCTTCCTGTTCCGCAACAAGAATTGGAAAGAAACCCGTTAATGCCGCGACCATAGGTTTTATGTTAATTAATAGTGAAGCCGTTTCAGAAATGAGACGGCTTTTCTGATATTATGAATTGCGTTTATGTCTTGTCCACATTTATCCAAATTTTAAAATTGTAAACTACTGCTGATGTGTTAATTTTTAAAAACTAAATACCATTCCCCGGCTTATAACATTTTTATTATACCCGCAATGAAGAAATTTTCAATTATTTCTTAATTTTACCTGTTATCCTTCACATTCAGGAAGCTATTGACAAAGTTTCAGATTTGAAGTCTGAACTTCAAAACAAAACATTGATAATCAAATACATTTTAAATGTAATATATACACTTATTAAAATTATCTGCTACCTTTATTGAAAATAAAAATTTCTGCAGGATTAATATGTTGATATTGAAGAAGTCGATTCTAATACCTTGATTGCCCGATACAAAACCTGTTAATTACAATAACAATGAAGAATCTGACTTATTCTCTCAGTTATTAAGATAAGCCCAAAAACAAGAAATAAAGTCTATTTCAATTTAAAAAGGTGAAAAAATGAAAAGAAAAACTCTTACCTCATTTTATACATTGGTAATTTTGTGTATTTCCTGCATTGCTTCAGGGCAACCGCCAACGGGCCCTCTCGCAAGGTCACCCCAGGTGAACCCCGACAAAACGGTAACTTTCCGCTACATCGCTCCTTCAGCCAAAAGCGTAACACTAAGTGCCCAGTTCGAGAAAGGACCTCTTGCAATGACAAAGGATGCTTCTGGAACCTGGTCGGTAACTACAGGACCTGTTAAACCTGATATCTATCCTTATAATTTCATCGTGGACGGAATTCAGGTAATGGATCCCGGCAATGTCGACTTTTTCCCTAATGAACGGTTTAAAGCAAGTATTGTTGACATTCCCGGTGATACACCACTGATCCATTCATTAAAAGATGTTCCGCACGGAACAGTTACATATGAGTATTATCCGTCCGTAGAAGGAACAACAGGATCTCTTGTAGTATATACTCCACCGGATTATGAAAAGAATGCCACAAAAAAATACCCGGTCTTTTACCTGATTAGCGGTACTACAGATACTGAAGAAACGTGGTTCAAAGTGGGAAGGGCTAACTTCATCCTCGACAATCTGATCTCTGAGGGCAAGGCAAGACCAATGATAATTGTAATGCCTTACGGGAATGTAGAAGGTACGATCGCAGCCCAGAAGGGCCTGCCTAAACCGGCTGCCCCGGCTGGCAGGGAAGGTACCGAGGCTGTTCAGAGGGCAAATAGCTTTGAAGATGATCTTGTAAATAACATAATACCCTATATTGAAAAGAATTACCGTGTAATAAGCAACAGTGATAACAGAGCTGTCGGGGGATTTTCAAGGGGAGGAGGACAAACACTCAGAGCCGGCTTCGGAAATATGGACAAATTCTCGTGGATATGCTGCTATAGCGCCTATCTTACAAACAAGGAGATGGAATCTTCTTATAAACATGTCTATGAAAATCCCGGTCGTACCAACAGCCAGTTAAAACTGCTCTGGGTAAGCGTGGGAAATGAGGACTTCCTGTATAAGCAGACAGTTGAATTTATGGACTTCCTTAAATCAAAAAATGTAAATTACAAGAGCTTCATAACAACAGGAGGTCATACCTGGATGAACACAAAGGTGTTCCTGACCGAAACTGCTCAATTACTCTTTAAATAACCGAAAAAGCAATGAACAAGATAATTCTGATACTAGTTACAACGGTCCTTACCAGCCTTCAGGCTCTGGCTCAAAGACCTCCTTCGGTAATCTCACCCGAAGTCCATCCCGATCACAGTATTACATTCCGGTTTTATGCCCGCAATGCTGCCGAGGTTAGTCTGAGCTCTGAGCTTCTGGCAAAACCTGCTGCTATGACAAAAGATGAATCAGGGCTCTGGAGCATTAAGGTCGGACCGGTTAAACCTGACATATATCCATATTGCTTTATTGTGGATGGTATTCAGGTTGCGGATCCTAATAACACTCTGATTTTTGCTAATGAGCGCTTTAAATTCAGTCTTGTAGATATCCCCGGAGATCAGCCGCTTATCCATTCCCTTCAGAACGTACCTCACGGGAAAATAAGCTACAGGTATTATAAATCCTCAACACTGGGAAGAACACGCAGGCTGCTTGTTTATACGCCGCCGGGATTTGATATTATTGGTAAGACCAAATACCCCGTACTCTATCTTATCCATGGCGGTTCAGATACTGAAGAAACATGGACAAAAGTGGGACGCGCCAACCTGATAGCCGATAACCTTATCGCTCAGGGTAAAGCAATACCGATGATAATTGTGATGCCTTATGCAAACGTAATGCCCGGGCCGACAGATGGATTCACAAAGGATGTAGTAAATGATATTATCCCTTTTATTGAATCAAATTATCCTGTTCTGACTGACAGTGAACACCGGGCTGTTGCGGGATTTTCGGTAGGAGGAGGACAGACTCTTAATATCGGACTGATCAATCCTGATAAGTTTGCATATGTGTGCTCATATGCACCGTATACTGCAACACCTGAATATAAAAATAATTTCGGCAACTGGTCGCCCGATGCAGCTTTGATGAACAAGCAGCTTAAACTCTTTACGATCAGTATAGCTACAGAAGATTTCCTTTATGAAAATACAAAGGAAGTTATTGCAATGTTTAAGGGGAAAGGCCTTGAGCTTGAAACCTTAATTGTTCCCGGTGGCCATACCTGGATGAATTGCAAACTGTATCTTACAAATACGCTTCAGCAGCTTTTCAGGGAAAAGATCGAAAAACAAGCTCCTCAGGGATATGATGTTCCCAGAACAGATATAGCCCATGGTAAAATTGACAGCGTTTATTACACGTCGAAAACCGTCGGGACAAAACGGAGAACCCTTATCTATACCCCTCCGGGCTATTCCAAGAATATAAAATACCCCGTCCTGTATCTTCTTCATGGTATCGGAGGAGATGAAAAAGAATGGCTGAAAGGAGGAAGTCCCCAGGTGATACTTGATAACCTTTATGCTGAGAAGAAATTAGAACCGATGATCGTTGTGATGCCGAACGGAAGGGCGATAAAGGATGACCGGGCAACAGGGAACATGATGGCTCCCGACAGGGTACAGGGATTTGCAGTATTTGAAAAAGATCTTTTGAACGATCTTATTCCGTTTATTGAAAAAAAATATCCGGTTATTAAGGATCGTGAACACCGTGCTATTGCAGGATTATCGATGGGTGGCGGTCAGTCTTTGAATTTCGGATTAGGCAATCTTGATAAATTTGCCTGGGTGGGCGGATTTTCTTCCGCTCCAAATACAAAGCCTCCCGAACAGCTTGTTCCCAATCCTGAAGAAGTAAGGAAAAAGCTCAAGATCCTCTGGATATCATGCGGCGACGCTGATGGTCTCATCACATACAGCCAGCGGACACATGATTATCTGAACAGGAACGATGTTCCGCATATCTATTACATCATGCCTGGAGTCCACGATTTCAAAGTATGGAAAAATTCTCTTTATATGTTTTCACAGTTGCTTTTTAAACCGGTGGATGTTTCAAGGTTCAACAAATACAGTTTGCTTGGGCAGGCTGCTCCTTCGAATGTAAGACGGGCAAATTTCCCTCAGATCTTACCCGACAGCCGGGCATTATTCAGGATCAATGCACCCGGCGTGCAGAAATTACAGCTTGACCTGGGAAAGAGATATGACATGATGAAAAACAGTGAAGGTCTCTGGGAAGTTACTACCGATTCTCTGACAGAAGGTTTTCATTATTACTCGCTTATTGTCGATGGAATGACTGTAGCTGATCCGGCCAGTGAAACATTCTACGGGATGGGCAGAATGGCCAGTGGAATTGAAGTTCCGTTTAAAGGTGACAATTACTACAAGGTTAAGGATGTGCCTCATGGTGAAATAGGTATAAAGAAGTACTATTCAACTGTTCTGAATAAATGGCGCCAGTTCTATATTTATAAGCCCGCCGGTTATGATGTGAATATAAACGAGAAATATCCGGTTCTGTATATCATGCATGGCGGCGGAGAGGACGAAAGAGGCTGGGCAATCCAGGGCAAGGCAGATCTGATACTTGATAATCTTATTGCAGCAAACAAGGCCCTGCCTATGCTTATTGTGATGCCTGACGGCAATATGGATGCTCAGGGAACAGGTGATGCCGCTTACAGGGTGTTTGAAAGAGAACTGAAACAGTGCATTATCCCCTTTGTCGAAAAGAATTACCGTGCCAGAACAGATGCGAACAGCAGAGCTCTCGCCGGATTATCTGCGGGAGGCTTACAAACACTTTACGCAGGATTCAATAATACAGATGTTTTCGCATACCTCGGAATTTTCAGCTCGGGCTGGAGGATCCCCTCAGACAATAAACTGGCTGAAACGCAGTATGAATTCCTCGCTAAAAATATAGAAACTATAAAGCAAAACCTGAAGCTTCTGTGGATTGCCACGGGAGGTATTGAGGATGGCGCAAATCCAAACAGCAAAGCTATGCTTGTAAAATATGATGAATTAAAATTAAAATATACTTACAGCGAATATCCTGGAGGACATACATGGCCTGTCTGGAGAAACAATCTTTATAATTTTGCTCAGCTGTTATTCAAATAACAACTAATTTGTAATCAACATTTTAAATTATATGCTATGAAAAAACTGTTTTTAGTATTCCTCCTGTTTATACCCTCTCTTATATATGTTGCTGCCCAGCAGGCACATATTAACCTTGATTGGGATCCTCAGAAGAATAAGGAAAATCTGATTCCTTTTTCTGCCAATGTAATTTCTCCAGAGGTTTTTGATGATCATACTGTAATTTTCAGACTGAAAGCTCCTGATGTATCAAAAGTACTTCTGACCGGAACCATGTATGTCGGAGAAGAGGCCGGGAAACAGGTCCCGTTTACAAAAGATAATGATGGTCTGTGGACACTGAAGATCGGCCCGCTTGTTCCTGATATATACCTTTATTATTTCATAATTGACGGAGTAAAAGTGGTCGATCCTAATAACAGCTTTGCAGGCTTCGCAGCTATGCCTCCATTCAGTATGCTTTTTGTTCATGGTGACGGACCTGCTTTTTATGACGTAAAAAATGTACCTCACGGGGCAATAACAACTCATTTCTATCATTCTGCTGTTACAAATGGTGAAAGGGAAATGCTTGTCTATACTCCTCCCGGATATGATAACTCAAAGAAATACCCCACCCTTTACCTGCTGGGAGGATCCGGTGACCTGGCTCAGACCTGGTATATGCATGGGCAGGCAAACTTCATTCTGGATAATCTCCTGGCTGAAGGCAAGGCTGTTCCAATGATAATAGTAATGCCTAACAACCAGATGGTTCACCGGTCACACCCGCAACATACTGATCTGACATTCAAACTTGTCGAAAGAGAATTTAAAGAGGTTATAATTCCTTTTGTGGAAAGTCATTACAGTGTGATAAAGGACAGGCAAGGACGGGCAATAAGCGGCCTATCAATGGGCGGCAGACATGCACAATATGTCGGCCTGAATAACCTCGACCTGTTTGCTTCAATAGGGATACTGAGTGCTGCCATACCGGTCGATCAGACTCCTGCTCTGAAGGATCCTGACATAAATTCAAAGCTTGATTATCTTTTTGTAGGGGCAGGAACTCATGAGACAAGACCGGGGGCAAGACATGAGGTACTACACAATGATCTTGTTAAACTAAATGTCAAACATGAGTATTACATCGGTTCAAGAGGTGCCCACGACCTTATTACCTGGCGACATCTGTTGTATTACCGCTTCTATCCGAATCTCTTCAGGAATCTGAAAGTGGGAAAATGAGAACAAATATCCTGTATGATGGAATAAAATCTATTTTATGGTCAGACAGAACCCCATCTCTATAATTTTCTGCCTGCTCCTGTTAAGCGGATCAGGCGGAGCTCAGAATGCTCTTTACAGAAATGAATTCCCTCTGGGAGATGTAACTTTGCTCGACGGTCCGTTCAAACGGGCTCGTGACCTGAACATTAAAGTACTCCTGCAATATGATGTTGACAGGCTTTTCGCCACTTTCAGGAAAGAAGCCGGTCTTTCCAAAAAAGCAGAGCTGTATCCTAACTGGGAAGGATTGGATGGCCATGTTGCAGGTCATTATCTTTCTGCAATAGCCATGAATTATGTTTCCGTAAAGAATGAGGAATGCAGGAAACGCATGGAATATATCATCTCTGAACTCCGGGAATGCCAGGAAGCAAACGGGAAAAAATACCCTGACTGGGGAAAAGGTTATGTCGGCGGAGTACCGAATAGCGATGCTATCTGGAGCACCTTTAAAGATGGAAATTTCAAGGCATACAGGTCGGCATGGGTGCCATGGTATAACGTACATAAAATATATGCCGGTCTGAGAGATGCCTGGTTGTACACAGGAAATGAGAATGCAAAAGATATCTTCCTGAAATTCTGTGACTGGGGTATTGATATTACAGCTGCTCTTTCCGATGAACAGATGCAATCGATGCTGGATACGGAACATGGCGGAATAAATGAGATATTTGCTGATGCTTACCACATGACTGGCAATATTAAGTACCTCGTTGCTGCAAAAAGGTTCTCGCACAGGTTGTTACTTGATTCAATGGCTGCCGGCATTGATAATCTGGATAACAAGCATGCTAATACTCAGGTGCCAAAAGCAATCGGTTTTCAACGGATCGCAGAACTTACCCACGAAAAGGTATTTCTGGATGCGGGTAGTTTTTTCTGGGAAACAGTAACAAAGAACCGTTCTCTGGCATTCGGAGGCAACAGCAGAAGGGAACACTTCCCGGACGCAAATTCCTGCAAAGATTTTGTGGAAGAGGTTCAGGGCCCGGAATCATGCAATTCATATAATATGCTTCGGCTGACTGAGGACCTGTTCCGGACCAGACCTCTGGCACAATATGCAGATTATTACGAAAGGACATTATTTAACCATATTCTCTCGACACAACATCCTGAACACGGAGGTTATGTGTATTTCACTCCTGCCCGCCCGCGGCATTACCGAGTCTATTCTACGCCGAATGAAGCAATGTGGTGCTGTGTTGGCAGCGGTATGGAAAATCACGGGAAGTACAATCAATTCATTTATACCCATACAAATGATTCATTATACCTGAACCTGTTTATTGCATCCGAACTGAACTGGCGGGATAAAGGAATTAAAATAAAGCAGGAAACAGAATTTCCTTTTAAGGAGCAGACGAAGTTAACTTTTACCGGGAAGTCCACTCATTTCACTCTTTTGATAAGATACCCGTCTTGGGTCAGGGACAGAGCTCTTATAATCAAGATCAATGGTAAATCGATAGCCTATAATCAGCATCCATCATCTTATATGGCGATTGACCGGACCTGGAAGACAGGGGATGTTTTACAGATTATACTTCCGATGAATAATACTATTGAGCAGATGCCAAATGTCCCGGAATATATTGCCTTCCTCCATGGACCAATTCTTCTTGGAGCTAGAACAGGTACTAAGGATCTGAAAGGGCTGATCGCGGACGACAGCCGATGGGGTCATATTGCTTCGGGAGAAAAACTTCCTGTTGATGAAGCTCCCGCAATAGTAAATGTAACCCTCAGCAAAGCTCCGGAATTGCTTGTTCCTTTAAAAGAGAATCCACTTGTTTTTAAGTTGCCTGCCTCTTCCATTAATACTGCTGAAGAGATGATTTTAGAACCATTCTTTATGATACATGATTCAAGGTATATGATGTACTGGAAGATCTTAAAACCTGAATAATGTGGGTCCAGGCTAATAGATATCGAAAACATCAGTAATAAAAAGACATTGCAATAATTAACATGACCTATGAAAACAATAAGAAAAAGTTTTATTCTCGGATTGTGCCTTTTACTTCTTTCAGGGTGTAACCACTATGGTAAACGGATGAAACTTGGTGTACTGGAATCGGGTGCAATAGTTTCGTTTGTGCGTGATACATCAGGTAACTGGGGTATTGAAATTTCAGGGACTGAATTTCCTTTGCTTTTAAACCGGAAACCTGCTCAAATTGAAGTCTTTAAAAGCGCTGAGGATATAATAAAACTTGCTTCAGGCTATCAGTCAGTGAAAAAAACGGAAGGTGCTTTGGTCTCGAAAGCTGAAATAGCGGATGGTAATGGAGCCTCTTTTAGTATCGAGGACAAATGGAGCATTTCGGGTGATGTATTGTCTGTCCACAGGAAAGTAACTGTTAATGGATCCGGAAATGACGCCGGATTTCTTTCAGCTATAAGGTTTTCAACTGAACCAATATTGAAATGGGAGGATATGACCTATTTCGCACCGGATGTACTATATGGCGATCCCACTTACGATGGAGAAACTTCACCGGGAGGCACTCTGGCTTACAATTCAAAATGCTTTTCGATAAGAGAAGATTATATATCCGCACCTCTGTTTGGTCTGTCTTTCAAGAACGGGAGCTGGGCGGCTGTCCTGGATCTCGCTCCGGATGGTGCGACAACCCTCGCAGAGACAACTGCTCCTGCTACAACGCCGGTAATTGATGAAAAGATCAGATTCGGCGCTGTTGGGGCACGTGAAGTGGATGGCAGTGGAGTTGAATTTGGCTTCTGGATGCCGGGTACAACAAATGAATTCTCCGGGGGATTTGGGCTTTCCGGTTCAACAACACCAACAAGAATAGTAAGACATAGATATAATCCAGTCATAAATGGTTTTACCCAGAATTATCAGGTGGGTTTCCGACTGAGCAAGGGTGATTCTTTCAGCTCATTGGTCCGTGATGGCTGGCGCTGGGCATGGGAAAGCCTGAAACCTCAGATCACACCTATCGATATAGAAGTTGCCCGCCGCGCAATGATAGATCATCTTGCGGATCATGTCCTTGTTGTTCGTGATATGGCTGGAGTAGGGTTTCTTTATGATGCAGTTACAGGAAACCCTGGTTCCTATCGAAGAACTTCTTTGCCGGTACCCGGGGGATTACCCGCTAATGCAGTGGCCCCTGCCCCGCAACCCCGGCCGGCTCAGCCGGCTCAGGCCCGTCCTGTAGATGGTACCGGACGATCCATTCCTACTCCTGAAGAATTGGTTAAAATGGAGATCCTTGCACGTACCCTTAAGGTTAGTTTCGATCCTAAGGCATATGAACTGGCCCGCTGGCCAAAAATTTTAATGGGTTTTGTAGCAAAGGGAATAGAATCTGCCGACCAGCTCTTACAGGAAGGTGATCGCGATCCCGGTCCGCGCGGTCAGAGAATGAGAGAACTGGGATTAATGATAATAAACAGTTTTGTCCGTATTGTACCACTGGCCCCTCCGGCAGGTACCGGTTTTAATTTATTGACCGGGAAGCCTGATTGTCAGTCTGAAGGAGTAGTTACAATAAGAGAACCATCGGAAGATCTGCGTTGTCTGATTGATGTTATCCGCCGTGAAAGGAAATCCGGACGTGAACACCCGGAATGGATGGCCTGGTGTCAGCAGTTCGGCGACTGGCTGATACCCCAGCAGCGTACCGACGGTTCATTCCCGAGAAGCTGGAACGCCGGACTGGGTACACCCAGAGAAGAGTCTGGGACAAGCAGTTGCATTCCTGTACCCCTTCTTGTCAGACTTACTGAAGAAACCGGTCAGCAAAAATATCTGGATTGTGCCATACGCGCAGGTGAATATACATGGAATACCTACGGCAGCCGTGGTATCTTTATAGGAGGAGCTACTGACAATCCTAATGTTACTGATAAAGAGGCTGGAATGCTTGCTCTTGAAGGATATCTTGCACTATATGAAAATACAAAAGACAATAAGTGGCTTGAACGCGCCAAAGCAGCTGCAAATTTTGCCGAGAGCTGGATATGGATCTGGAATGTACCCATGCCTGTCGATGCTGATCCTGCAATGCTTGGCTGGAAACCAGGTGTACCTACAACCGGAGTTAATGGAATAACTGCACGTGGCTCAGGCGTAGACCAGTATATGGCCTGGTCAGTACCCGCTTACGCCAGATTATATAAATATACTAATGATGAACACTACCTTGATGTAGCACATATCCTTCTGCATAATACAAAAGCAATGCTTGCAATCCCGGGACGAACATATGATCTTTTAGGGCCCGGATGGCAACAGGAAAACTGGAGTATGGGCCGGAACAGAGGCAACGGATCACACCGGAGCTGGCTGCCATGGGTTTCAGTCAATCATTTGCACGGTATTACCGGTTTGGAGGAATTTGATCCGGAATTATATAAATTATTGTCAACAGGAAAATGACTATTAAGATGCCAGATACAAAAAGAATAATTATCGCATCGGTTATTGTCATGTCGCTATCTACAGTGACATGTAAACAAAAACAAGAAACCTCAGTTGAAAAAGTCAAGAAACAACCAGCTATTGAATTGTCAAACGACAATACCATCCCATTGGCTGATCTTGGTAACGGGTATTTTCGGAATCCGGTTTTGACAGGCACCAGAGGCGATAATACAATTGTCAGGGTAGACAAAGATTATTACATGATGGCAGGAGGCAGGTCGGTTTGGCATTCCCGCGACATGGTGAACTGGGTACCGTTACCTCCTTCACTGAATACATTCAGGAGTGGTACATGGGCCTCAGATATAACTTATTATAAAGGAAAATATTACATATATACTACTGAGGTAAATATGTCAATTGGCAACGTTGGACCCTTAAATATGGCTCAACGAAGTCTGCTTGGAGTACCATTTAAGGACAAGGGCGATAAAGGATGGAGCAATGTAGTTATCTGGGCTGACGATCCTGCAGGTCCCTGGAGCGAGCCCATCGAATTGGGAGTATACGGTCTCTTTGATCCGGGACATATTGTAGATTCAGAAGGAAACCGTTATCTCTTTTTTAATAAGGGCATGATGATCAGGCTCGCCCCTGACGGCCTTAGTGTTAAGGGAGATCTTAAGGAGGTTTATGATGGATGGGATGTCCCCGAAGGATGGGTAATGGAATGTAAATGTCTTGAAGCACCAAAACTGATTCATCATAATGACTATTATTATATAGCAAGTGCCGAAGGAGGAACAGGAGGCCCTACAACAGCCCATATGGGAGTTATTGCACGGGCCAGATCGCTGGAAGGACCCTGGGAAAACTCACCTTATAATCCGATCGTCCGTACCTGGGACCAGAATGAGAAATGGGTACGCCAGGGACATGGAACGCTCATCGACGATATTGATGGAAACTGGTGGTTTATGTTTACAGGTTATGAGAAAGGCTATGAGACTCTCGGTAAACAATCATTACTTCTTCCGGTTCAATGGACTGAAGATGGATGGCCGGTAATCGCTGAGGGAGTAACTGTTTATGATGATATTAAGAAACCGGCAGGAGAAAATATCGGACATGGGATACCGGTCTCAGATAACTTTACTTCTGAAAAGCTTGGATGGCAGTGGACTGCAGGAAAAGATGCGGATCCAGCCGCCGGGTATGAGTTTGGAAAGGGATTTTTAAAGATGCCTGCAAAGGGAAGTATTCCGGGGGAGGCAGCTATACAACCGGAAGGTGCATCTGTAATATCAGTAACTCAATACCATCATTCCTATGAAGCAGAGGTAGAGGTTGAAATCCCCGAAACAGCAGAAGGAGGTTTACTTATAACCGGATGCGGCGGTCGTAACAGCTTCGCAACAGCCGGAATCCGTAAAAGTGAACTTTTTGCCACATGGGGAGGAGTAGCTAATTATCTCGATTGGGATGGTTTGCATATCTTTGTTAAGATCAGAAATATCAATGCTGATATTTCCTGCTTTTACAGTAGTGACGGTAAAAACTGGACAATGTTTAAAAACTCAACTTCTGTGTCTAATTCAAATACTATTTCACTTTATGCGGCAGGCAAAGGCGATGTTATTTTTAAAAATTTTAAATTCCGGGGATTAGATCGTTAATTTAACGATAAATAAAAATGAAGATATTTGAAAGTGCCCTAAATCATAATATCAGGTAAAACAAAACTAAATACATAACAATATTAAAAAGGAGAATTAAAATGAAGAAGAAAAGTCGTTTCTTAATTATTCTTACACTGGCACTTATATTGCCTGCTGCCATGATAATGGTAATGGCAATGTCGGGGTTGGGGAGCAAGGCTGCTCCGCCAAGAGCGGAAGGTCCATGCGATGTCTATGCTGCTGCCGGCAATCCGTGCGTGGCAGCTCACAGCAGTACGCGTGCATTATATGCTTCCTATAATGGCCCGCTGTACCAGGTAATGCGGCAATCAGACGGCAAGACCCTTGATATAGGTGTCGCGCAACCCAGCGAGGGCGATCCCGGAGGATATGCTGACGCGGCCGCTCAGGATGCTTTCTGCGCCAATACTTACTGCTGGATCACTGTTCTCTATGACCAGTCAGGTAAAGGCAATCACCTGACCCAGGCTCCCCGGGGCGGATTCAGTGGCCCGGCAATGGGCGGATTTAACAATCTGCCAGTCGCCGACATGGCTCCTGTTACGATACAGGGCCATAAAGTTTATGGTGTCTTCATCGAACCGGGTATGGGACTTCGCGACGACGATCCGGTTGGTACTGCTGTCGACGACCAGGCCGAAGGTCAGTATTGGGTAATCAGCGGACATCATTACAACTCCGGATGCTGCTTCGATTACGGCAATGCAGAGACCGACAGCCGTGACGACGGAGATGGTACAATGGAAACAACCTACTATGGCAATGCCACTGCCTGGTATCGTGGGCAGGCCCCCGGACCATGGATCATGACTGACCAGGAAAATAACCTGGTCGGCTGTGTCAATCCATCCCCGAACGATAAATACTGCTCCGATCTGCCAAGTATCTCCTGGCGCTTCGTGACTGCAACAGCTGACGGCGAACCTCATCACTGGAGATCAATGGGAGGAGATGCCCAGCAGGGTAATCTGCAAGTCATGTTCGATGGATCGCGTGTTATAAATGACAGAAGCAGCTATGACCCGATGCGCAAGCAGGGAGCTATCCTGCTGGGTAATGGTGGTGATAACAGTGTTGGCTCACAAGGTACCTTCTATGAAGGTGCAATGACCGCAGCGGGTACTTTCCCCACACAGGAAACAAATCAGAAAATCCAGGCCAATGTAGTAGCTGCAAAATACAATGTACATTACCTGAGCATAGCTCCTGCAAATGAAACAGATACTCCTCCCGGACTTCAGACTTTCTCACCACGTACCTCACAAAACACTACTGTTACTTTCACAAATTCAACAGGAGCTTCTGTTAAGGATGTAACTCTAAGTATTACTGTACCCAGAGGATGGAAATCCGTTGTCTTAAGTACAAACGAAACTTCGAAAAAATTCTCTGCCCCGGTAGCACCAGGCGAAAGTGTCAGTGCAACATTCACTGTTACTTCAGGATCGGAGTTTTTCAACGGGGATCTGATCGGCAAAGCAACATGGACAGATTCAGGTAACGGCCGAAACCGGTCCGAAACAACGGTTGAAAAAGTCCGTAATGTAAGTCCTGTAAAGATTAATGAGTTTCGTGTAAGCGATGGTTCTGCAGACAACTCAACAAACTCATTCATAGAACTTTATAATGCAGGAGACAGTGAGGTCGATATTTCAGGCTGGACTCTCACTCAACACCAGACCCAGATGCCGATCTTCTCATCCGTGAAGATCCCTGCCGGGATAAAACTATCTCCGAGAAGTTTCTACCTGTTAGGTCTTTCCAACTCCGGACTTGTAGTTCCGGCAAAAAAGGGAGAAAAGACAATTTATGTCAGGAATACAACAGATATGTCGGTAGGAGATATGGTACAGATCGGTACCGGACCGGCAATGGAAACCCGAAGGATAGTAAGCCTCACAGCACCTTCTGCGCCTGAAACGCCAGCTTTACCATTTGGTGGTGGACAGAGAGGCGGACCCAGAGGCTCAACAACGGTTTGGCAGCCCCTGCCCGATGGTCCGGTAATAACAATCCCCAAAGGATCTGTCAATATTCCTGTCACAAGTGTCAGCGGCTTCGAAGTCGGACAGAAAATGGCTATCGGTTATGGGGCCACTTATCCCTCCGCTTCTCAGTTTATTGAAAAATACGAGATAGTTACGATAACCCAGGTTGGCAAACCCGGCACTCAGGCATGGCTCTCAATGGATGCTAAACCTGGTGACAGGAACATTAAAGTTTCTTCAGTCGAAAATATCTCACCAGGTGATAAGATCAGACTTGATATCGACAGCAAGGGACATGGAATCGAAACTGTCACTGTGAAACGTGTCGGAACTCAATCTTCCCGCAGTACCTTCAACGGTCCGCTTACGGCAAAGGATGATCCTGGTACAGGGCTGGATCTTACCGGACGTCTGAAATTCAATCATGCATCAAACATGCCTTTCAGTGCAAGGGGAACAGGTATAAGCTTCAAACCTGCAACAGCCTTTGCTCACTCCAGCAATGAGCCTGTTTTGGCACTCAGCTACAGCATCACTTTCGACCAGCCTCTGGCAAATGATCACGATATTGATGATGTAGTACGGGATGAAAAAGTAAATACTGCGGGTTACCAGGGAGCACCAGCGCCTGACCAATGGTTCGGTGGTCCGGCACTTTCCGCCAGTGCCGGTAATATGGTACTGCGTGACGCTAATGGCAATGTTGTTGATGGTCTCAACTATGGCTTACTTGTTGATCCGTGGGCAGCTGAGGGTTATCAGGCTGCTTCAGGTGCAGGAGCAAGCGGATGCCTGGTACCTGCGCCATCTGCCGGCAGAGGCTTCAGGATGGGACAGACTGCACCTGCCAGCCAGCCAAACAGAAGCGCCGGCCGTTACCCTGATGGTGCCGACAGCGACTTCAATTGCCGTGATTTCCAGCTGCAGAATGCGATCAGCCTTCTGGCTCCGGCAGCAGCAGGTTCAAAAAACATTAAAGTAGGAAGCGTGGCAAACTTTGTAAACGGTCAGAAAATAATTATCGGAAGCGGCAGGAACAGTGAGACCGCAGTAATCGCGATTGTTGGTACAACCGGTGGCACAACAGTAGGTACTGCTACTAAAGCAGGTATTACTGTTATTCCTGTGGTCAGCATGGAAGGATTTAATGCCGGCCAGTCCATCACGATCGATGGTGGTGCAAACCTCGAGACTGCTGTTGTTGCTTCAACATCTGCCGGACGACGTCGTATGGGACCTGGCGCCGGAGGTGGCAGTATGCCAATGGACTCAATTAAGGTAACAATGCCCCTTAAATTTGCACATGCTGTTGGTGCTCAGGTCTCCGGCAGCGGTATAACCCTTACTTCTCCTCTGACCAAAGCTCATGAAAATGGTGAGCAGTTATCAAGTAACCTCCCGACACCAGGTGAACCTAATCAATATGTAAGGAGGCCTTAGTTAACATGAAAGCTGGTTTATATTAATATATTGAAAACACTCCGCGGATCGAAAGTAAAATCAGATACCGCGGGGTGTTTTATTTCAAAACACAGGAGGATTTGATTTTGACTGATCAAGGTGAAATCGCCCGTCTTAAACAGAGCTGGCCCTTGTGGCGCCTTGTTCTGACGGGATTGAACATATTAGCTTTGGTACTGAGTGTGATCATGAGCTGGCATTATCTGGCGGGCGGCTCTATGGCAGGTTGTGGCGGAGGGAGCCCGTGCGAACAAGTGCTTAACAGCCGGTGGTCGGATATAGCGGGTGTTTTCCCGGTCAGCGGCCTGGCTATAGGAGTATATCTTGCTATGCTTATATCAGGTATGTATACCGGTCCTGCTGCAGATGAATCAATCCGCCGGTTAGCCTGGAAAGTAATGTTATTCCTTGCAGGTTCGGTTGCGGGCAGCGCTATATGGTTCACAATTTTACAGAAATGGATCATCAGGGCATTTTGCCCTTATTGTATGACCGCGCACATAACCGGTCTGCTGCTGGCTGCTCTGGTAATCTGGAGAGTGTTAACTAAAACAGGTGGAAATATGTCAGGGCGGATAATTAAACCATTATCGGTAACAGGCCTGGTTCTGAGTGGAATGACTCTTGCAGGTGTCCTGGCTGTTTCCCAGGCAGCCTTCAATCCAAAGGCTGTTCATAGTGACGTCGGCTCACAGCAAAACCTGCCTGCCATCAATTATCAAAATGCACCGGTTATTGGATCTCCTGAAGCTCCTTACATCGTAACTTTGCTTTTTGATTATCAATGTCCCCATTGTCAGAAAATACATTTTATGCTCGATGAGCTAATTCACCGTTATAATAACAAGCTTGCATTTGTTCTTTGTCCTGCCCCCTTGAATTCAAAGTGCAACCCTTACATTCCCCGGGATGTGGATGCCTACATCAATTCCTGCGATCTTGCCGGGATTGGCCTGGCGGTCTGGCTTGCCGATCGCAAGGCGTATTCCGTCTTCGAAAACTGGATGTTCACATATGAATCAGGCAACTACTGGCTGCCCAGAAGTCCTGAAGCCGCAAGGGAAAAAGCCATTGAGCTGGTTGGCCGGGAAAAGTTCGAAGCTTCATTGGCCGATCCCTGGATAGGACAATATATAAAAACCTCTACTCAGATTTACGGTTATACCATTCAGAGTGGTATGGGTGGTATACCAAAAATGATTTTCGGTTCCCGATGGGTAATCCCGGAGCCATATAATGCTGATGACCTCATCAGAATTCTTCAGGAGAACCTGGGTGTTCCGTCTCCTTAACCCAATAGAAAACCTTCAAAGTGATTAAAGATAAAGTAATAATAAACTACTAATTTCAGTAAATAACCATCAAACTAACCTATACGAAAATGAAAAATCGTTTTGTGACAATTATTATTCTGGCGCTGATCGTTCCTGCAGCCATTATAATGGCAATTGCATGTTCCGGAATAGGTATTCCTCACAGGCCGGAAGGACCATGCGATATTTATACTGCTTCGGGTTTCCCCTGTCTGACAGCCCATAGCAGTACACGTGCATTGTTAGCTTCATACAACGGGCCGTTGTATCAGGTTATGCGTCAGTCGGATGGTAAGACACTTGATATAGGTGTGGTCCAGCCAGGTAAGGGAGATCCGGGCGGGTATGCTGATGCAGCTGCCCAGGATGCATTCTGCGCCAATGATTTATGCTGGATTACTACTATTTATGATCAGTCCGGAAATGGGAATCACCTCGTTCAGGCACCTCCCGGAACTTTCAGGGGACCTGCAAAAGGCGGATTCAATACACTTCCCATTGCAGATATGGCACCTGTCACAATAATGGGACATAAGGCTTATGGTGTTTATATAATGCCGGGTATGGGTTTGCGAAACAATAATGCCACCGGACTTGCAATCAATGATGAACCGCAGGGTATTTATATGGTATGTGATGGCAAACATTTTGACAGCGGTTGCTGTTTCAATTATGGCAATACCTCAACAAACAGCCGGGCTGTTGGTAGAGGAACAATGGAAACAGTTTATTTCGGTACAGCTACAGCATGGGGCAGCGGCAGCGGCACTGGTCCGTGGATAATGTCCGATATGGAAGCCGGCCTGTTCTCAGGATACGATGCAAAACAAAACGTTGCCAATCCTACGATTGATTCCTGGCGCTTCGTTACCGGAATGGTCAGCGGAGGCGGCGGAAATCAGTGGGAGATCCATGGTGGTAACGCCCAGGAGGGTGAGCTTGCAACATTCTATAAAGGAATACGTCCTCACTCACTCGACAACGACTGGTACTACCCGATGCACAGGAAGGGAGCCGTTCAGATGGGTAATGGCGGCGATAATGGCAATGGTTCGGCCGGTACTTTCTATGAAGGAGTGATGATTACCGGATATCCTGACGAAACTACCCTGGATGCCGTACAGAAGAATATCGTATCGGCAAAATATGATGTACAAAGAGTCAGCTTGTCGCACGTTATTACTTTTACACCCGGATCTTCCCAGGAAGTAACCGCTACATTCACAAATACCACCGGAGCTGCTGTTTCAGGTGTTACACTTAGCATGTCCGTGCCTGAAGGCTGGACTGTCTTAGTATCAGGTTCTGAAGATAAATCAAAGACCTTCAGTGAGCGCATAGCACCCGGAAAAAGTGTAAATACTACATTTAAAATTACTTCGGGAGAAACAACGGGTGCCGGATTCATTACATTGAGAGCCGGATGGAAAAAACAATCTGCGGAAACTTCCCAAAGGGTCAGAAATGCTTTTCCTGTTAAAATCAACGAGATCCGCTTCGATGGAGGCAGTGCCAGTCAAACTAACCAGTTCATCGAATTATTCAACGCGGGAGATAAGGATGTTGATATCTCCGGCTGGACTCTTGTAAACACCAGGAGCGAATGGGCTCCTGTAAAACTTGGTACAATCCCGGAAGGCAAAAAAATACCGGCACACGGGTTCTTCCTGCTGGGCCTTTCCTCCTCAGGACTTGCTGCTCCTGCAAATCAGGGAGATAACATTATCAATGTACGAAGTACAGCCGGATTAAGCACTGGCCAGAAGATCGTCATTGGCGGAGAGGCCTACACGATCGCAAAAGTCGGAACAGAAGCTTCTCCTATGGCTATGATCTTTGTCCCGGTCTCCACTGGTCCATGGATAACGATCCCTGCCGGCTCAACCAATCTGCCTGTCACTAACACAAACGGCTTTACGGTTGGGCAGAAAATCGGCATCGATATTGGTGGTAATTATGAGGTGGCCACAGTAACTGCTGTCGGTAAGGCATCAACATTGACTACACTGGCTGCAGAAGCAAAAGCAGGTGAAACCGTTATTAAAGTTGCTGCCAATTCCAATATGACTGTCGGTGACAATCTTACAATAGGAACCGGTTCCCGTAAAGAATCGGCAGAAGTTAAACGTCTTATCAACGTTGTCGAGGCTCCTTCACGCGGAGGATTTGACCAGGGATTCGGAGGAAGCCGGACAGGAGAGGTGGAACTGACTGTGCCCCTTAAGTTCAACCATATGCTTGCTGAAGATGTATCCGACAGAGGAACTGGAATAGATTTTAAACCGGCGACCCGCTTTGAACATAGAAGCGGAGATGCCGTTCAGGCATTAGGAAGCGGCATTACCCTGAGAGATGCTCTGAAGAATAATTACGAAGCTGGTGCAGCTGTGCTTAATCCATCAGATAAAACTTCGGGTTATCAGGGCCCTGTAGAACCTGATCAGTGGTATGGATCTCCCCTTTCATCATCTGCAGGCTCCGTCGCTTTAATTGATAATAGCGGTATAGTAGTTGTCGATGCAATTGTTTATGGATCAAGACAGAGTAACTCAAGCGCCAATGGAACTATCACAAGCCCCGAGATCGCTATCCTTGAAGGCGATCAAAGTCAGGGTGGTTGCATAGTAATAGCTCCTGGTGCCGGACGAAACACAGGACCATTCGCCCCGATATCTGGAAATAACAATAAAAGCGTGGGCCGTTACCCCGATGGAAATGATACAGATAATAACTGCACTGATTTTATGCTTCAGAACACAACTACTCTGTCAGCAGGATCAGGAATCGGGGCAAATAATATTAAAACCGCCAGTGTGAACGACTTTATTATTGGTCAGGAAATTATAATCGGGACAGATAAGAACAGCGAGAAAGCTGTAATTACTGAAATTGGCACCGCAGGAGCAACAACAGTGGGTACTTCTACTGGGGCGGGTGCGACATCAATTCCTGTCACAGGCATCGAAGGCTTTAGTGCCGGTCAGACAATAACAATAAACACCGGTGCAAAAATGGAGACTGCAGTTATCGCCTCAATAGCAGCCGGACGCAGACGTTTTGGCGGCGGAGGTTTTACTATGCCGATGGACACAATCAAAGTCACTGCACCGCTAAAAAATGTGCATGCTGTGGGTTCAATGGTCTCCGGCAGTGGTATAACCCTTGCCAGGCCATTGAGTATGGCTCATGAAAAAGGTTCACAGGTAGCTGGCAATGTCCCTACACCGGGTGAACCGAATCAATATGTAAGAAAACCTCAATGAAGAAACAGTCTGCAGGACATAAAAATATAAGCAGGCGTGATTTCGTAAAAGTCGCCGGAATTTCAGCTGCAGGGCTTTCTACATTTGGCTGCGTAAAATTCAATGCTAAAAGAGTTAGTATTGTCACTGAAGCCGGAGATATGATTGCCGGATCTGCGCCGGTACAATGGTCTTTAAAAGAACTTGAAAGCTGGCTGAAATCCGCGGGAATTAATGTCGGGAATACAAATCAGATTAATGATGCAAAAGATAATGATCTGATCATAGTTGCAGCTTCTGCCGGTTCTTTACTGGGCCGGAAATTACTTGAAGAAGCCAAAACAGATATCCCGCAGATCCCGGAAGCACTTGGTCTTGTTCCGGTTCAACAGGAAGGCAGACAGGTTCTGCTGGCCTGTGGATATGATATACGTGGCCTTGTTTATGCTGTTTTGGAACTTGCTGACCGTGTGCGATATTCAGACCAGCCCCTTGATTCCCTGACAATCAGGAAACCGGTTATTGAGAAACCGGCTAATAAAATCCGAAGTCTGAACCGGCTTTTTGTAAGCGATATTGAAGACAAGCCCTGGTTCAATGACCGGGAAATGTGGGAACAGTATCTTAATATGATTGCCACGCAAAGGTTTAACCGATTTAATCTGAGCCTGGGAATCGGCTATGACTTTCTGCAGAATGTAACTGACGGATATTTTCTTTTTGCCTATCCGTTTTTCTTGTCTGTCCCGGGTTACGATGTCAGTGTACCGGAATTGCCTGTTGAGGAACAGAAGAATAACCTGGAAATGCTTAAGTTCATAAGCGAAAATACTGTTGCCCGTGGTATTCAGTTCCAGTTGGGAATCTGGATGCATGGTTATGAATGGCTGAACAGCCCCAGTCCGAATTATACAATCAAAGGATTAACTCCGGAAACACATGGTCCTTATTGCAGGGATGCTGTCAGGCAGCTTTTACAGGAATGCCCTGCTATCAGTGGTATAACTTTCCGCATACATGGAGAAAGCGGAGTAACAGAAGGAAGTTACAATTTCTGGAAAACCGTTTTTGAAGGTGTTTCCTCCTGTGGCCGTGAAGTTGAGATTGATATGCATGCCAAAGGGATGAACCAGGAGATGATCGATCTGGCGGTTGGATCAGGCATGCCTGTTAACATTTCTCCAAAATACTGGGCTGAGCACCTGGGTCTGCCATATCATCAGGCTGATATTCGTGCGCTTGAAATTCCAAAAGACAATCAAAATGCTCAGGGACTGATGAACCTTAGTGCTGGTTCGCGCAGTTTTACCCGGTACGGCTATGGCGATCTGTTTAAGGAAAACCGGAAACATGGTGTGGTGCATAGAATCTGGCCAGGTACACAACGTCTTTTGATCTGGGGTGACCCGGAGACAAGTGCTGCCCATTCACGGAATTTCAGCTTCTGCGGGAGTGCCGGTGTAGATCTTATGGAACCCCTGTCTTTCAAGGGCCGTCGCGGATCGGGAATTGCCGGAGATCGTTGCGCATACCTTGACTCTTCACTGAAACCCCGCTGGGACTGGGAAAAATACCTCTACAGCCTTCGCGTTTTTGGCAGATTAGCCTATAACCCTGATACAGAGCCGGATGTCTGGCAGAGGTTCCTCAACATGCATTTTGGTGAAGCATCAGAAGACATTGAACTGGCTCTTGCCAACGCTTCGAGGATTCTTCCGCTCGTTACAACAGCTCATGGAGTCTCTGCTGCAAATAATATTTACTGGCCTGAAATCTATACTAATTTGTCGGTTGTCGATCCGAAGATGCGAATACCCTTTTCTGATACACCCGCTCCGAAAGTTTTCGGTAATGTCAGCCCGTTTGATCCGCAATTATTTACGGGTATCAATGATTTTGCCGGTCAGCTGCTGAAAAGGGAACGCAGCGGTAAATATTCTCCTGTTGAATATGCACAATGGATAGAAAACTATGCTGAAGAAGCATCAAGGTTGCTGATCCGTGCCGAAAACAAGATAAAAGATAAAAGAAGTACTGAATTCAGGAGGGTGTCAATTGATCTAAAAATAATGATCGGATTAGGCCGGTTCTTTGGAGCACGGTTCAGGTCGGGAGTCCTTTGTGGGATTTTTGAACAGAGCAACGATCGGTCAGCCCTTGAATCGTCTCTGGAATTATACCGTAAAGCCAGGGGTTATTGGTCTGATCTTGCTGAAACTGCAAGGAATGTATATAAACCTGACATTACAATCGGGGAAAACGATGTGATCAGGGGACACTGGCTCGACAGGCTGCCCGCTATGGATAAAGATATAGATTTAATGGCTGCAAAGCTGAAGAGCATTGAGCCTTCTGACAGGCAACCGGAAAATGTCCGGATAGCTATTCAGGAAACCCTGGGCAAACCAGAACGGATTTCTGTGAAATGCCTTCATCAGCAGCCGAAAAACTTTGTTGCGGGAAAACCACTGGAACTTGATCTTTCGATTGAAAAGGACATAGCTTCAGTAACAATGTATTACCGTCATGTCAATCATGCCGAACGCTATCAGACAATTGAAATGGTGCGCACCGGTAATAGTTATAAAGCGACTATATCTGCTGAATATTCAAATTCTGAATATCCTCTTCAATATTATTTTGAACTGAGAGAAGGACCTGAAAAAGTTTGCCTCTTCCCTGGTTTTAATGCAACATTAACCAGTCAGCCCTACTTTGTAATTCGTAAAATCTAAACAAGTCTAACTAATAATTTTTTCAGCATGAAAAAGACAATTAAAATCTATCTCGGATCTTTAGTAATCCTTTTATTCTTCCCCGGTTTCTCTGAAGTTTTTGGTCAGAACGCCAGGATAAAATTTGATACCGACCGTATTATCGGAGAGGTTGATAAAAATCTTTACGGCAATTTTGTTGAACATCTTGGAAGATGCGTATATGGCGGGATTTATGAACCCGGATCGCCACTTTCTGATGCCAATGGTTTCCGTAAAGATGTGCTTGAAGCTGTTAAGGGATTGAATGTCTCACTCATCCGTTATCCGGGAGGAAATTTCGTATCTAATTATCACTGGATTGATGGCGTCGGACCTAAAAATGAACGAGTGCCAAGAATGGAGCTTGCCTGGGCAAGATTGGAGACAAATGAATTCGGAACAAATGAATTCATTAAATACTGCCGGGCTGTGGGCAGTGAACCTTATCTGTCGGTCAACATGGGAACCGGAACTATCGAGGAGGCACAAAGGTGGGTCGAATACTGTAATATAAAAGAAGGCCCTTACTATGCAGAGCTCCGGAAAAAACATGGTTTTACGGAACCTTATAATGTAAAATACTGGAGCCTTGGAAATGAGATGGATGGAGAGTGGCAGATGGGACATCTTAATGCTGAAGATTATACAAAGAAAGCTCTTGAAGCCGCCAAGCTTATGAGGCTTACTTCTCCTGATATCAAACTTATTGCTGCCGGTTCTTCAAATTACAGACCTCATGCTGACCCGGATCATTGGAACCGGACAACAATTAACAACCTTCGAGACGTTGTGGATTATATTGCACTTCATATGTATGTCGGTAATCCTGAGAATAATTATTATAATTTTCTTGCAACCCCCCTGGTAATGGAGCAAAGAACTGATATCGTAAGGGGAATGATAAAGGAGGCTATGCAGAAAGCCGACAGGGGAAACAGACCTCCCATGTATATAGCCTGGGATGAATATAATGTATGGTACAGGGCAAGGACAGATGAACTAATGCAGGGAACAAGAGCGCTTGAGGAAAAATACAATCTTGAAGATGCACTTGTCATTGGAGGATTCCTGAATGTATTTATCCGTAATGCCGATATAATTAAAATGGCTAATATGGCCCAGCTTGTAAATGTTATTGCTCCTGTCTTTGCTGAAGAAAAAGGCATGTTCAGACAGACAATCTATTTTCCCCTGGAACTTTTTGCCAAAAACATGCAAGGCAAATCACTTGATCTCGTTGTTGATTGTCCCACATACAATACTGATGAATTCTATCTTGGTCTGGGTGAAGCACAAACAAAACAGTCAAATGTTCCCTATCTTGATGTGTCAGCCACATATAACAACGGAGAGGTTGTAATCTGTGTCGTAAACAGGCATAAGGAGAACGCTATTAAAACTGATATCATATGCCAGTCAGGCGAGTTCAGTGATATGCTTAAAATATCAGAGATAAATGCTCCGGATATTAAGGCAGCAAATGATTTTGGTGTCGAAAATGTAAAAACGGTTTCAAAACCTGATGTAAAAGCAAAAGGAAATACAGTTACCTATTCTTTCCCCGCTCATTCTCTTACAATGATACGCGGCAAGATTAAATAAGCATAGTGTCTGATTCCTTTGTACTGATATTTAAAAAATTTTAAAGAATGAAATCTTAAAGGCAGCTAAATGATTAAATATAAGGCATTTGCGGTATTGATTTTTATTAGTGCAATACCTGCATTTCCGCAAAAGGTGACAGTTGTATCCCCCAATAATAAGATTATTGTCGATCTTATTAACAGGCAGAATACCGATAAAGGGGAATGGTTCTTAAAAGTCAGTTATAATGACAATAATGCAACTTCAGTAGTAATACCTGAGATTATTCTTGGATTGTCACGAAATGATCAGGATTTTTCAAAGGATCTTAAATTACTGAAATCCGGGAAACAGGTTCAGATAACCGAACAATATAACCTCTTACACGGGAAACGATCAGCTTGTTCAAATTCAGGCAATGAAGCTGTTGTATATTTTGAGAATTCCCGGAAGGCAAAATTGAATTTGATTATCAGGGCTTATAATGATGGAATGACATTCCGTTATGAATTTCCTGATAAAGAAGGTTCTTTTGTAATTAAGGATGAGCTGACTTCCTATAACATTCCCTCCTCAACAAAACGTTGGCTTGAAAAATGGAATACTGCAAATGAAGGTCTTTACAGTGTCATGAATGATGATAACACCCAGCAAAGCTGGGGTTACCCGGCCCTCTTTGATTCACCCGATAACGATTGCTGGTATCTCATACATGAAGCTGATGTCGACCGTAATTACTGCGGTTCAAAACTTAGTAACACTGATGATAAATCATTTTATAAGATCACATTCCCTGATCCTAAAGATGGAAATGGACTGGGGGAATCGGCTCCGACAATTAATCTCCCATGGAAATCTCCCTGGCGTGTGGTCATAATGGGGACTCTTTCAGACATAGTAGAATCAACTCTAATTCATGATGTTTCTCCCCCTTCAGTTATAAAGAATACCGATTGGATAAAACCCGGTCTTGTATCATGGAATTACTGGTCAAGTAATCATGGCACCAAAGACTATAAAATTGTTTGTGATTTCGCTGATCTGGCAGCCAGCATGGGCTGGCCCTATACCCTGATCGACTGGGAATGGGATGCTATGAGTAACGGAGGGAATCTTGATGATGCAATAAAATATATTCATTCATTAGGAGTTAAACCCTTAATCTGGTACAATTCGGGAGGTCCGCATACGGGAGTGCGCTCAACACCACGCGATCGGATGCTTACCCATGAAAACCGTGTTGAAGAATTCACCAAACTGAAGAAGATGGGTGTTGCCGGAGTTAAAGTAGATTTTTTTGAAAGTGAAAAACAAGATATGATAAGGTATTACCTGGATATCCTCGATGATGCCGCTCAATTTGAAATGATGGTATATTTTCATGGATGCATTGTGCCCCGCGGATGGGAAAGAACATATCCTAACCTGATGACACTTGAGGCGGTGCGTGGTGCAGAATGGTACAATAACGGACCTGATTTAACAACTACTGCACCGGAACACAATACTATCCTTCCATTTACGAGAAATGTGGTGGGCCCTATGGATTACACACCTGTAACTTTTACAAATTCACAGTACCCGCATATTACATCGTTTGGACACGAACTGGCCCTTAGTGTGGTTTTCGAATCAGGATTACAGCATCTGGCTGATCGTCCTGAAGGATACTATGGCTTACCTGATGCTGCAAGGACCTTCCTGAAAGAAGTGCCTGTTGCATGGGACGATACAAAATTACTCGATGGCTATCCGGGACGGGATTTAATTATTGCCCGGAGGAAAGGTGCTCAGTGGTATATCGGCGGTATTAGTTCTGAAAGATTTGAAAGGACAAAAAACCTGAATTTTAATTTCCTGCCTGATAATAAAAAGTATAAGCTTACTTTAATTGCCGATGGTAAACACGACAAGGACTTTTCTACTCAGTATAAGGTTGTGGATAAATCCAGCACCTTAAGTATCAAATTGCTGCGACGCGGAGGTTTTGCAGCAGTATTAAAACCACTTGATTAAACTGATCATTTTAATAACATGAAATTATCATTAATCCATTGCCCTCGAAACTATCTGATTATCACATCGGTCATTATAGTTTCACTATGTTCCTGCGGGAAAAAATACGCATATCAGGATCCCGGGCTAAGCTCTGAGGAGCGAGCTAAAGATCTTTTATCACGCCTTACACTTGATGAAAAGGTAACTCTCATGTGTGATGCATCGGAAGCGATCCCCCGGTTTGGGATCAAGAAATTCAACTGGTGGAGTGAAGCTTTACATGGTCTTGCAAACAATGAAAATGTAACAGTATTTCCTGAACCAATCGCTATGGCTGCCTCATTTGATGATGATCTGGTTTACCGGATCTTCGATGCCGTATCAGATGAAACACGGGCTAAGTATAATGAAGCAATACAGCAGGGAAAGGAAAACTCACGTTTTCTGAGCCTTTCTGTATGGACCCCTAATGTCAATATTTTTCGTGATCCCCGCTGGGGTCGCGGTCAGGAAACATACGGCGAAGATCCCTATCTGACATCACGAATGGGCATCTCTGTTGTCAAAGGGCTCCAGGGACCCGACTCTTCCAGGTACCGTAAACTGCTTGCCTGCGCAAAGCACTTTGCCGTACACTCAGGGCCGGAATGGAGTCGTCATTCCCTGAACATAAATAATCTTGATCCGCTCGATCTGAATGAAACTTATCTGCCGGCTTTTAAAGCATTGGTTCAGGAAGCAGATGTACGTGAAGTGATGTGTGCATATCAGCGTCTGGAGGACGAACCTTGCTGTGGTAATTCAAAATTACTGCAAAAAATCCTGAGGGACGATTGGGGGTATAAATACCTGGTAGTATCTGATTGCGATGCAATAGCCGATTTTTATAATGGCCATAAATTCTCTCCCGATGCCACTCATGCCGTGGCAAAAAGCGTTCCGGCCGGGACTGACGTCGAATGTGCCTGGATGGATTACAGTTATAAACATATCCCCGAGGCTGTTTCAAAAGGTCTGCTTAAGGAAGAAGATATTGACAAAAGCGTGTTCCGCTTACTTGTTGGTCGTTTCGACCTGGGTGAAATGGATGATGACGCGATTGTTCCCTGGACTAAAATCCCCTCTTCTGTAATTAACAATGAAGAACATAGAAAACTTTCCCTTGAAATGTCGAGGGAAACGATGACTTTACTTCAAAATAAAAATAATATTCTGCCTCTGAGTAAATCAGCTAGAAAAATCGCTGTTATAGGTCCAAATGCAGATAATGAAAGAGTTTTATGGGGAAATTATAACGGAACTCCTGTCCGTACAATTACTATCCTGGATGGTATTAAATCAAAATTGTCTGCAGACAGGATAATATATGATGACGCCTGTGATATTATTGATAATAAAGTCCTTGAAAGCCTGGCTTCCGGATGTTCCATTGATGGAAAACAAGGATTCAAAGCTACTTACTGGAACAGCAATGACATGAGTGGCGATATTGCAGCTGAACAGCAGCAGGAATCTCCTTTGCATCTGGCAACCGAAGGTGTACGTCCTCTGGCGCCCGGAGTACAACTTGAAGGATTTTCTGCAAAATTTGAAACAGAGTTCATCCCTGCCAAAACTGGTGAGTTAACAATTAAATGCGGAGCCGCTGGATCCTTTCAGCTTTTCATAAATGGAGATACTATTAAGAATTTTGAAGATTGGCGGACTCTTATCTCGAAAACTTCATATAAAGTAGAAGAAGGAAGGAAATATAAAATTGAAATCCTGTTTAAACAGCTTTACACCTGGCAGGCAGCAATCGAATTTGATTTCGGAATTGAATCTGAAAAGGATTTTTCAGGATTACTGGAAAAGATGAAAGGAATAGATACAGTCATATTTGTAGGAGGGCTTTCCAATATTCTTGAAGGAGAAGAAATGCCGGTATCCTTCCCCGGATTTAAGGGTGGGGATCGTACCGATATTGAATTACCATGGATACAACGTCGCTGTATAAACCTTTTAAAACAGGCAGGAAAGAAAGTAATACTTGTAAATCTATCTGGATCTGCTATAGGATTTGTGCCTGAAACGAAAAGTTGTGAAGCAATACTTCAGGCCTGGTATGGTGGTGAATCGGGCGGACAAGCAGTTGCTGATGTTCTTTTCGGTGATTATAATCCCTCCGGAAAATTACCTGTAACCTTTTATAAAAGTATTGATCAACTTCCCGATTTTGAAGATTACTCAATGAAGAACCGCACTTACCGTTTCATGTCCGACCCTTTGTTTCCGTTTGGATTTGGATTAAGCTTTACAACCTTTCAAGTCGGAGAGGCAAAGATCGATAGGAATCTTGTCAGGGCTAATGAAACTGCAGACATTAAGATACCTGTTTCAAACACAGGAAAACGCGACGGGACGGAGATTGTACAGATATATATCCGGAAATCAAACTCAACTGATGGACCTTTGAGAACTCTCCGGGCCTTTCGGCGCGTGAACCTGAAAGCAGAAGAAACGAAAGAAATTACAGTTTCACTGCCGCCAACTGCATTCGAATTCTACGACAGGGCAAGTGATAAAATGACTGCGTTACCCGGTGAATATGAAATCTGGTACGGCCAGAGTTCGGCGCCAAAGGATTTGAAAAAACTGACAATTACTATTCTCTGAAAAAATAAACAGCTATTAACGGAAGAATAATTACTTAATAGTCTATCATGTAGTAATAAAAATACCATTTAATAAGTCAATCCGGAATCTGAATGACGAAAAGAGGAAAAAACAAGCTTTTTGTCCATCTTGCAGGGGTCTTTTTTGCCGTTCTTGCACTTGTTGCATCCTTTGCTCCCGGACCACATAAGGTTGAGGCTGAAAAAGCCAGATTAACCGGCGGAGCATTGAAGATTACAGATAAAAATGCATCCGGCGGAAATCTGGTCAGCCTGGAAAAGCCAGGAGGGGCAGCAAAATTCAGTAAACTTCCCTCCTCCGTCAGGCTGGCTATCCGATATGCATCGGTGAACACAGGGACAATAAGTGTTTATGTAAACGACCTTCCACCTGTAAAAGTAAATGTTCACTCTTCAGGAGCTCTCGCCGGCAGTTATTTAAATGCTGTAATCGATCTGACTATTCCTGAAGACGCCAGTCTTACAATTATGCAGGATAGCTCGGATATTAGTCTGAGTCTTGACTATATTCTGGTGGGGAAAGGAGATCTTGGTCTTTCTCCGGATATCTGGAATTTACCTTCGTTACCACTAACAGATGGTCCGTATTCTCCCGACTGGTATGACATAAGCGGGCTTTACTTCACACCAGAATGGTGGCGTGATGCAAAGTTTGGGGCATGGTCGCACTGGAGTCCTCAGTCAATGCCCGAATATGGCGACTGGTATGCACGTGGAATGTATATGCAGGGTCACAGGCAATACGAATACCATCTCAAGAACTTTGGCCATCCCTCTGAATATGGCTACAAAGAAATATGCAGCAATTGGGTAATAGACAGATGGGATCCGGAGGGGCTGATGAATCTGTATCTGGAAATGGGTGCAAAATACTTCATTGCAATGGGTTGTCATCACGGTAACTTCGACTGTTATGATTCCAAATATCAACCCTGGAATTCTGTGAATGTTGGTCCCAAGACAGATATAGTGGGTACCTGGGAAAAGACAGCACGCAAATACGGAATGCGCTTCGGTATAGGTTTTCATAATTCTCCTCCACGGACATGGGGTCAGTTCATGCCTGTTCGTTATACAAGCGACAGATCAGGTCCGATGCAGGGCAAACCTTATGACGCGCTCATGACAATCCTGGATGGAAGGGGAAAATGGTGGGATGGCATGGATCCTGTAGACCTTTACGGACCCGTTCATACAAAAGAATATCCCCTCCTTTCACCCTTTGCAAACCAATTTATGTGGCGTGTTGATGACGCCATCAACAGGTACCATCCGGATGTGATCTATTTTGATGAGGCCGCCGGCGATACCCTGATGGATTTGGGTGTTCGCATGGGGCTGGGTTTTCTTGCTCCCAGGCTGGTTTCCAACTACTATAATAAATCACTGAAATGGAACAAAGGAAAAATGGATGTGGTTATCAACCTTAAGTGTATTGGCGGACGTTACGACAGCTTCAAGAAAAATCCTGAACTTATTAATATTGTTGAACGCGCCCTGGTTAAGAGCAGTGAGGCAATCATCGAACCTATAATTATGGCATATCCTTTCCAGACTGAGACAACCAGTGGAGTGTGGCATTACCAGACGGGCCAGAGTTATCTCGATGCCGGAACAATAATCCGGTTGCTGTTGCAGAATGTTTCCCGTAACGGAAGTTTGTTGCTCAATCTCAGCCAACATGGCCGTGGAGATCTCGATACGCTGGTTATCAATATTTCCAGGGATGTGGGGGCATGGCTTAAAGTTAACGGTGAAGCTGTTTATACATCGCGTCCGTTCGAAATATCAGAGGAAGACTCCGGATCTGTTTTTTACACCCGTAATTACGGAAAGGTCTATGCCACATTGATGAAGTGGCAGGGAGGGCCGGTCACTCTCAAAGCCTTACGCGCAGGCGGTGCGACACTCGGTAAGATATCGAAAGTTGAAATTGTTGGTACTGATGTCCCGCTCACATTTGTTCAGGACGATCATGGATTAACTATCGTACCCGGTGGATCAGTGCAACCGCTCCCGGGAATAACTGATAAATCTTTTGCATCCATGTGCCACGTCCTGCGTATCACGCACGAGAAGAGTTGGTTCAATGACGATGATCCTGGCGCTATTTATCCCGGATGGATGAGATATTGTAACCTTGGGACCGGTGATTATAATAATGATATCACTATGAGTAATACGCCCGGATTAAACTGGAACGCATCATTTACCGGAACAGGCTTTAAAATCATTGCGCCCAGGGAAAAGGGAGCAGGCAGTATCGAAGTTCAGGTTGACGGGAAAAAAATGGGAACAGCCGATCTGTCAACCGACGGCCAAAGGCTTGCTCAACAGGTGGTTTGTGAAATTAAAGGTCTTACTCACGACAGACACACTGTATCAATAATTAACCGGGGCCCGGGACCGGTAGCAATTGATGCACTTACAGTCAATTGATATGATTATATCAAATATATAACTGCCAAGATCTATAAAACATATAATTTCAATTCTATCAACCATGATCAGGAAAATTATATTGGGGGTTCTGCTGTATACAGCTGTCATTTCCTTCTCGAACCGCCAAGCTAAACCTCCTGCTTCTTTTGGCCCGGCTCCAAACGAAAACCAGATGAGATGTCAGAAAAGGGAATATTACGTTTCCTCTGAAACAACCTTACCTATAGCTGATTTCCCTGAGGCCGGGATATCAAATGGTATAATCACGGCTAAGATATATCTTCCCGATCCCGAGAAGGGGTATTACCGCTCTACCCGTTTCGACTGGTCAGGAGCTGTCTATAGCCTTAATTATAAAGGGCATGATTTTTACGGATCGTGGTTCGACAGGATTGATCCGGAAGTAATTAACTGGGTTCACAAAGGCCAGGAAATCGTTTCAGGACCTTGCAGTGCTTTATTCGGACCCGTTGACGAATTCCAGACTCCTCTCGGATATAATGAAGCAAAACCAGGTGGAAAATTTATCAAACTGGGAGTTGGTGTACTTAAAAGAGACGCTGGTAATTATAATCGCTTCCAACCCTATGATGTAATTAACAGTGGTAAATGGTCTGTCAGGAAAAATAAAAGTTCAGTTGAATTTACCCAGGAGCTAAGTGATCCTGATCTGGGTTACGCTTATATATATAAAAAAGTTGTACGCCTCGAAAAAGGAAGGCCTGAAATGATTATACAACACAGTCTTAAGAATACCGGACAAAAGCCTATCCAGAGCGATGTTTACAACCATAACTTTATTGTGCTTGACAGGCAGGCTCCGGGACCGGATTTTACTATCAGTGTACCTTATAATATAAAGACAAACCGGCCACCTGACAAGAATCTTGCTGAGGTAAGGGATAACCAGGTGGTCTATTTAAAAACGTTATCCGGAGAAGATGAAGTAGCTGTACCTATTCAGGGATTCACAGACAATATCTCTGACACTGAAGTAATTATCGAAAATAAAAAAGTCGGCGCAGGAGTGAAAATAACGGGCGACCGGCCTTTGATAAGAAATCTTCTGTGGTCTGTCAGAAGTGTTCTTGCTGTTGAACCTTATATTGAAATAGATATTGAGCCGGGATCTGAGTTCACATGGAAGAATAAATTAGAATACTATACAATCCCGGTTGATCAATCACATTATTGAGCTTGATCAGATTATACTGCAAAATTATTGAGCAGTAAAAAAAGAAATTTATCTTTAGAGCTTAACCAAAATTTGAATTTAATAATCACTATTAAGAATACTTGAATTATCTTAAATTTAAAATACTATTAGATCTTAAAATGATAAAACTCTCTTCCACTTTAGTAGTTCTTATTGTTATACTTTCTGGAATGCCTGTTACTGCACAGGTCAAAACTGCCCAAAACCCGATAATCTTTGCTGATGTGCCCGATGTATCAATGATACGGGTCGGAGACACATATTATATGAGCAGTACAACAATGCATATGAATCCCGGTGTTCCGGTAATGAGATCAAAGGACCTTGTAAACTGGGAGATTGTCAGTTACACTTACAGTACTCTTGGTGATAACGATGCCCTGACACTTAATAACGGAAAAAATGCTTATGGCCGGGGTACCTGGGCAAGCTGTATTCGTTATCACAACGGGACTTTTTATGTATCATCCTTTTCATCTACAACTGGTAAGACCTATATCTGGTCAACAAAGAATATTGGTATAGAACCCTGGAAAGAGATATCGTTCAGCCCGAGTTTTCATGACCATACTTTGTTTTTCGATGATGACGGTCGTGTTTATCTGATCTATGGTAATAAAAAACTAACCCTTGTTGAACTAAAACCTGATCTTACCGGAGTTAAGGACGGTGGGATAAACCAGGTAATTATTGAGAATTCAAGTGCTCCCTCTGGTCCGGAAAGCAGCCTTGGTGAGGGTTCGCAATTATTCAGGGTAAACGGTAAGCTTTATCTTTTTAACATTACCTGGCCCAAGGGCGGAATGCGTACAGTTGTCGTTCACAGGGCAGATAAAATAACAGGCCCCTGGGAGGGGAAACTTGTTTTTCAGGACAAAGGAGTAGCACAGGGTGGAATAGTGGATACTCCAGATGGCAGATGGTTTGCCTATCTTTTCCGTGATTATGGATCAGTGGGGCGTATACCCTATCTCGTTCCTATGAAATGGGAAGATGGATGGCCGGTTATCGGAGTGAATGGAAAGGCTCCTGATCTTCTTGACCTTCCTGCAAGCAAAGGTTTGATTCCGGGGATAGTCGCCTCTGATGAGTTTAAACGCAGAAAGAAGGATCAGGCTCTTCCACTTGTATGGCAGTGGAACCATAATCCGGTTAATGAGTTATGGTCGGTGACTGCACGGAAAGGATTCCTTCGTCTTACCACAAGCCGTATAGATACTTTGTTTGTAGAGGCGCGCAATACATTAACCCAGCGCACTTTCGGCCCCAAATGTTCAGGTTCAGCAGCGATTGATGTCACTAATATGAAGGAAGGGGATTTTGCCGGACTTGCTCTTCTTCAAAGAAAATTTGGACTGGTTGGTGTAAAATATACAGACGGGGCAAAAGCGATCGTCATGGTTAATGCCCAGTCAGGAAGACCTGTTGTTGTGGAGAGTATCCCTTTTAACCAGAAGGTCGCTTATCTGAAAGCAGATTGTGACTTTACAGACCTTAAGGATGTAGCTGTTTTCTTCTACAGTCTAGACGGAAAAACGTGGAAACCTATCGGTAATCAGCTGAAAATGGAATATTCAATGCCTCATTTTATGGGCTATCGCTACGGGCTTTTTAATTATGCAACTAAAACGCCAGGAGGATCTGTCGATTTCGACTGGTTCAGGATTAAATAAATTCTTAAAAATTAAACTATAAATTTATACTTACTATTATGAAAACTTACAAACGATTCATTCTAACAATTGTATTAACTGTATTATTTACAGCTGTTCTATCTGCGCAAAATCCTATAATCCGTGATCAGTTCACTGCCGATCCCACAGCCAGGGTCTTTAACGGAAAGGTATATCTCTTCCCCTCTCATGATATCAAGGCTCCGGAAGAGTTTAAACGCAAGGACTGGTTCTGTATGGAAGATTACCATGTCTTTTCATCGTCTGATCTTACAGACTGGACAGACCACGGAGTTATTGTTACTCAGAAAAATGTTAACTGGGTAGATCCTGCAACATTCAGCATGTGGGCACCGGATTGTATTGAACGAAACGGGAAGTATTATTTCTATTTCCCGGCGAACGTTAAGACGGGACATGGAAGAGGATTTGGGATAGGTGTTGCTGTTGCCGACAAGCCGGAAGGGCCTTATACTCCCGAGCCTGAACCAATAAAGGGTATTACAGGCATAGACCCTGTGGTGTTTATTGATAAAGATGGCCAGGCTTATATTTACTATTCCATGAACAGGCTTTTCGGAGCGAAATTGAAGGAAAATATGCTGGAACTTGATTCCGAAGTTAAGGTACTGGGAGATTTTCCAACAAAAGGGCTGGTGGAAGGTCCTTTCTTTTTCGAGCGAAACGGTATCTATTATATGACATATCCTCATGTGGAAAAGAATACAGAAAGGTTAGAATATGCTATAAGCGATAATCCTCTGGGCCCATTTAAAGTTACAGGTGTGATAATGGATGAATCAGAATCCGGATGCTGGACAAACCATCACTCACTTATCGAATTTAAAAATCAGTGGTATCTATTTTATCATGATAAAGACCTGTCGCCCAATTTTGACAAGAACAGATCTGCAAGGATAGATAGCCTGTTCTTTAATCCCGATGGTACTATTCAAAAAGTTAAACCCACCTTGCGGGGAGTGGGTCTGACAAATGCTTCAAAGAAAATTGAAATCGACAGGTACAGCAAAAAAGGTGACGCAGGAGTGTCGGTTGCTTTTCTTGATACTACTAATACCTTCAAAGGGTGGAAAACAATATTCGACAAGCAGAACAGCTGGATACAGTACAACAGCGTTGATTTTGGAAAGAAAAAGGCAAAATCCGTTTCAGCCATGGTATCTGCCAGAGATGGAGGCGTCATTCAGATCAGATTGAATAATAATCAGGGACCTGTCATTTCAGAAATGAAGATCCCGGCTGGCAGCGGATGGAATACTGTAAATGCAAAAGTGTCAAAATCGAAAAAAGGTGTTCAGAATCTGGTTGTTACATCAATGAGTAATAATCCCGTCGAAATCGACTGGATAAGCTTTAAATAAAGTGTAGAAATAACACTTATTCTGATTTATTTGATCTCTGATTGTTGACAGAGTAAAGGGCTCTTTATATCAGTTATTCTAATATATTTTTAGAGTCAGACCCAGCTCATCGGTAAAAGTACGAATAGCTTCGGCATCTCTGTCCAATTCAGGCATAGCCCGCTATGTCTGAATTTTTACTGTTGGATATGAAGAATGTCAATTTGAAAGTCTTAGGGAAATTATATTTTTGTATTGGGTTATTAAAGTAATTGTTAACTAATAAAATGAAAAGAAATCATATAACTCAACAGGATATAGCCGACAAGTTAAAAGTATCACGTATTACTGTTTCAAAAGCATTGAGAAATCATCCTGACATATCTGCGGGAATGAAGGAAAGGATTATTAAAGCTGTTGAAAGGATGGGATATTCTCCAAATCTCATTGCTAAACAATTATCACTTCAGAAAACCTTCACATTGGGTATTGTCGTACCAGACCTGGAGAATTGCTTTTTTGCATATCTTGTTGATAGTATAATTGACACAGCTACTGAACATAATTATCATATTATCCTAACGGTATCCCGGGAAAAAGAAGCTTTTGAGAGGAATAATATTATGAATTTGATCGGGATGCGTGTGGACGGTCTTCTTGTTTGCGTTTCACAACAAACATCCGATCAGAAGGTATTTAAATATGCCCGCAAAATGAAAATTCCTCTTGTATTTTTTGATCGTGCTATCAAGGATTTGAATTTCAGTTATGTTGCTTTTAATGATAAAATCGCCACTAAAGAGGCTATTAATCAATTAATTGCAGGTGGTTATACCAAAATTGCCCATTTTGCCGGGTTTTCAAGTACTAGCATTGGCAATGAGCGATGCGCCGGTTATAAGGAAGCGCTGATAAGTAACGGCATCCCAATCAGGGAAGAATGGATAATCGAAGGAGGTTATGAGATTGATGATGGTATAAGGGCATTTGAAAAATTATGGGCTACCGGAAAATTACCTGAAATCATTCTGGCTGTTAATGATCGTGTTGCTTCAGGTGCATACAAAGCAATAAGAAAGACAGGATTAAAAATTCCTCATGATATCGGCATTTTAGGTTATGGCTTCAGTGATACAGCCCACTTATTTAGTCCGACTTTGTCAATTATCAACCAGGATCCGAGAAAAATGGGGAGAATAGCCGCAAATTTATTGATTGATGAAATTCAGGGCATTTCACAGAATTCTCATACTGAAATACTTATTGAAGTAGATTTTCAATGGAATACTTCGATCCTAAAAAAACAATCAATCCTGTCCTGAAGCAGAAATGCTTTCAAAATAAGATATCCTTGTAAATCTCTGAATTATACGATTCCAATACATAAGTCAGACTACGCCCTGTGAAAGTACAATCACATTATAAGCTGTATTATTGATAATCAAAGCTTTTTTCTCCTGATCTATTGCATTTTAAAAAAAAATGTGTTAGATTTACACGAGAAAGTTACCGCGTAATTGAAGTTTTGAGTTTTTTCAAAACGAAAGTAAACTCATGAAAGAAAAGTATTACTGGCTTTTTGGGAATTTACATAATCACGCAAACTACCATGATCCCTTTTCAGGTTAAAGCTCAGGTTCGGACGCGATACTGAATATAGGCGTTAAAATTGTAATAAATAATTAACCCTAGTAATAACCTAAATCCATCTGCCTATGAGAAATTAAAACTATAATGAAAAACGCAGGATGCTGCAACACCCTGCGTCGGGTTTTTAAAAATTTCCTAATGAGGCCTCCTTTAGCAGGCCGTGGTATATTAAACTTCTAAAAACTTTGCAAAAATATGAAAAAAATCTTCTGTGTTATTTCCCTCTGATTAAAACGGGAATAAAAAGATTTCTTTTAACTATGAACCTTGCCCTGGTAGTCTCCTGCTTAAACCTTTTACAGGTAAACGCAAATGGAGCTAATGACCTGCAGCAACTTCAGGTCAGGGGTAAAGTAACTGACTCCAATACCGGAGAGCTTTTGGTTGGAGCAACCGTTATAGTTAAAGGAACAAATACCGGAGCTACCAGCTCTGCTGACGGAACGTATACAATAAATGTCCCTGACGGATCTGCTATACTGGTGTTCTCATTTATTGGATATACGACCCAGGAGGTAAATGTATCCGGCAGAACAACTCTTGATGTAGCACTGATATCTGAAACTACAGGACTGGAAGAAGTTGTTGTGGTTGGGTACGGTACTCAAAAAAAGGAAACCATGACGGGATCGATTTCTAAAGTCGAAGGTGCGGAGATAGTTAAAAGTCCTTCGGTAAACGTTACTACCTCGCTGGCGGGGAAACTTCCTGGCTTGGTTATAAACCAGCGTACAGGACAGCCCGGAGCTGAAAATCTAAGTATATTGATCCGTGGATCGGGTACTTTTAACGATAATAATCCTCTGGTAGTCATTGATGGTGTGCCACGTGATAATACTTTACAAGATCTTAATGCACAAGATATTGAAAGTATAACGGTATTGAAAGATGCTTCTGCAGCCATTTATGGTGCCCGGGCAGCCAACGGAGTAATCCTGATTACCACAAAACAGGGATCTCAAATCAACCCTAAGTTCAACCTGACTTACAATTACGCTATTAATCAGCCTACAATAAACCCGGATATGGAGGATGCGGTCGTATTTGCAGAATCATATAATGAAGCTGAGTGGTACAGACAAGGCCGGCCGGCCACTGGTTTCGTTCCATTCTATTCAGATGAAGCCATTCAGAAATACCGTGACGGCTCCGATCCCATTTTATACCCAAATACCGACTGGAGTGATGTATCAACAAGAAATTGGGCGATTCAGCAAAATGCAAATCTCCAGGTAAGCGGAGGATCAAATAATGTCAGGTATCTTCTCTCTTTCGGTGCGTCAGATCAGGGTGGTAATTATGTACATGTTGACGACAGCTATAAGCGTTATAATGCAAGAGTAAAAGTTGATGTTGATTTATCGGATAATTTAACTGTTGGTGCGAATATTAGTGCTATTCCCTCTAACCGACATGCATCAGTTGGAACTGACTTTGCCAGTATATTATTGTCAAACCCAACGGTGGTGGCCATATATCCCAACGGATTGATTGCTCCCGGACGTTTCCGTCAGAGTTCTCTGCTGTCAGACCGGAGGGGATTTAATGAAATTAAAAATTATCCTTTACAATCAACGTTTACGGCCTCATATAAAGTGCCATTCGTTCGGGGCCTTACACTGGATGCTTCCTACAATTACGATTTAAGAAATCAGTTCCAGAAGAATTTCGGCAAACCAGCCTGGTATCATGAGTACAACGTTATAACCAAGCAATATGATATGTTCTGGACTATTCAACCTATCGAAGTAAGGGACACATACAGCAGGTGGACAAACTCCCTGTTCAATTTCAGGATCTCATATAGAAGAACAATCGCGGAAAACCATAATATTTCTGCTATGTTGGGAACTGAGCAACAGAAGGCGAACTATAGTTATGCAATGGCCTACCGGAAGAATTTCGTCAGTGCAGTTATCCCACAGATCAATGTAGGAAGTACGAGTGCGACTGATGCCGAAACCGGTGGAAGCGCTTCGGAGAGTGCCTACAATAACTTTTTTGGACGTCTGAATTATGATTTCAAATCCAAATACCTGGTAGAATTTGTATTCCGTTACGATGGTTCACAGATTTTTCCGAAAGGAAAAAGATATGGATTCTTCCCCGCAGTTTCAGCGGGATGGAGACTGTCTGAAGAAAACTTCATTAAAGACAATCTGCCATTCGTAGATGAATTGAAACTCAGAGGTTCGTATGGCGAGTTGGGTAACGACCGGGTACCTGCATACCAATACCTGCAGGCTTTCCAGTTTGGTAACAATTATGTTTTCGGCGGCAAAGATTCGCCGGGCATATACTCCAGCCGATTGCCCAACCCGGATATTACCTGGGAGGTCAGTAAGAAAATGGACTTTGGACTGGAAGCTTCTCTCTGGAACAGGTTGCTTGGTGCTGAAGTGACAATATTCAGTGAAACAAGATCCAACATCCTTCTCCAGCCTGTCCTTTCGGTAAGTCATGTGTTCGGATTTCCCGCATTACCCGACCAAAATATCGGGGAGGTGAAGAATCATGGATTTGAACTGATGCTGACTCACCGTAACACTGTTAGACAATTGACCTATTCAGTGAATGCAAACGTATCTTTTGCCAGAAGTAAGATAATATTCATGGACGAAGTGCCGCCGGCTGAACCTTATATGGCACAAACCGGACATCCACTTGGATCAGGGCTTTATTACAAGTCTGATGGTATTATCAACACCCAGGAAGAGTATGCCAATTACCCGCACGCCAACGGAGCTCAGGTGGGCGATATCTTTTTAGTTGACCTGAATAAAGACGGTAAAATAACTGGAAATGACCGGTATATGACCAATAGTTCTCCAATTCCGGAATATGTATTTGGTCTTACTACAAATCTGCAATACAAAGGATTTGATCTGATCCTGTATTTCCAGGGACAAACCAATGCCTGGACCTATGATGGTGGACTTGAATCATTTGCACGGACAAATCTTGATAATAATACCGTTTACCGGGCAACCAACCGCTGGACCAAGGACAATCAGGAGGGCGCTACTATGCCCAGGGCAGATGCCGTGCAACCCGGAACTACAGATTTCTTCCTTTACGATGCCACGTTTATCAGAATTAAAAACCTTGAACTTGGATACAGCCTGGGGAATAATCTTTCTAAAAGAATAGGTCTTAATGACGTCCGTGTATTTGTAAGTGGCACTAATTTACTTACATGGGCTAAAGAAATTACATGGAGAGATCCGGAAATTAACGGCTCATTTGGGACCTATCCGCCTCTAAGGATTATAAATGTTGGTATTAATGTCAATTTTTAAAATAAGTGTGATTATGAAAACGATAAAAATAATAATACCAGTAATATTACTTATACTGTTCAGTATTTCCTGTGAGAATATACTGGATATTTCACCTCAGGATCGTATTGCTGAAGATGCCGTGTGGAGTGATCCAAACCTTATACGTGCTTACCATACCGAACTTTATAACGCGGTACCGCACGGATTTTTCATTCATATGTATTCAAAATATACTGATGAAGCTTTTAACAATGCCCCATGCTGCGGAGCCAATCTATTTAAACTCAATACATATACTCCCGACAATATTGCAGAGGCAGGAGGTGGTACTGGATTCTGGGCTTCAGGCAGCGGTTACATGTATTACTGGGATCGTGCGTATGAGTATATTCGCAAGATTAATGTTTTCCTGAGTAAAATGCAGGAAAGCGATGTTCAAATGAATGATAAAGACCAATTGATTGGAGAAGCAAGGTTCTTAAGAGCCTTCATTTATTTCAATCTCATTGAAAGGTTTGGCGGAGTACCGATCGTCGACGAGGTTTATCAACTCGGCGATGAAGTACAATTTACGAGAAGTACCTTTGATGAATGCGTGACTTTTATTGAACAGGATATTACTGCGGCCAAAGCAGTTTTGCCGGATAAGTACTCATCCACGGATGCTAAATACGGAAGGGCTTCAGGTGTTGTCTGCCAGGCTCTGCTTTCCCGTGTGTATCTCTATGCAGCTTCCCCTTTATTCAGTCCTACAAAAAGCCAGCAAAAATGGCAGAAAGCCGCTGATGCCGCAGAAGCTCTGTTAAACAAAGGTTTCGCTTTGTATTCTGATTACAATAAGCTTTTTCAAATGTCACAGGGTGCCGCCAATGATGAAGTGATATTTTCCAGGGGCTTTACCACCGCCAACGGTCATCAGGGACCCATGCATAATTTCAACCGTCGTTATGAAGGTTATGGAGGATGGTGGGGCAGTAACGGGCCTTCCGCGAACCTGATTGATAGTTACGACATGATCAACGGGGAACCGGCATTCCTGCCCGATGGATCTGTTAATCCTGCTTCAGGCTATGATCCAACCCAACCTTTCAAGAATCGTGATCCCCGGTTTGAAGCTACTATTCTGCATGATGATATGTATTTCCGGGGAGACCATTTTGAGATGTGGATTGCTGAAGATGGTGCTTCCTGGGGCTATGATTCATATAAAGCCACGGGTGACAATCCCAGAACAAATACGGTACTCCTGAAGTTCATGCCTGAACAGGGTCCTTTTAACTGGCAAACACAGTTCACAATACAATGGCCGTTTTTCAGGATCGCCGAAATATACCTGAATTATGCCGAAGCAAAGTTTGAGCTGGGCGATGAAGTTACGGCCAGAGAGTATGTAAATAAAGTAAGAAGAAGAGCAAGTGTTAACCTGCCAGACATCCCTGCCACTGTTACCGGGGAGGACCTGAGGAGAAGAATTTATAATGAAAGAAGGATAGAACTGGCATTTGAAAATCACCGGTTCTTTGATGTCAGGCGTTGGAAAATAGCTACCACAGTCGAAAATGCAAAGATTACAACGTACGATATTTATTTGAATAAGTCGACCGGCGTTAAAAGGTATGAAAAGGTAGTATTGCTTGACAGGTCGAATACATTTAAGGATTATCAGAGTCTCCTTCCCATTGCACAGGATGAGAGACAACGTAACCCTCAGATAGATCAAAATCCTGGTTATGATTAGACCATTTAGCCAGTTGAATGCTTGTTATTGAGTGGAAATAAGTTTTCTGGCCAGCCTGGGTCTCAGCCTGAAACGGAAAGTTAAATTCGGGCTGGCCAGTTTTTATCAGGGAATCAACAATTACCAATTATGAAAAATTCAACTACTTTGATCAACATTATGTTCGTCGCATTGATGGCTGCTTTTATCCTGCCGACTTCGTGTTCATATTCCACTCAAAAGTCTCCGGAGGAGAAAAATATGGTCGCCTGGTATAATAAACCCGCCGATCAGGTGTGGCATGATGGATTACTCATCGGGAATGGTTATATGGGTGCAAATGTTTTTGGAAGAGTACAGAACGAGAGAATCGCTTTAAATGAATCCACATTCTGGTCCGGAAGGCCCCATGATCATAACGATCCTGATGCCTTTAAGTACTTTGATCAGATCAAGGAACTTGTCTTCGCAGAGAAATTCAAGGCAGCGGAGATACTTGTGGATGAACACTTCTATGGTAGACCTACGGCACTTCAAGCATATGCGCCTCTTGGAGATCTTTTACTGAATTTCAAGGTAACCGGTGATTCCATCAGTGATTACTATCGTGAACTAAATATGAAAACCGGTATTGTTAAAATCTGTTACACTGATGGAGATGTGAAGATGACCCGCGAGGTATTTATGTCTTACCCTGACCATGTGATGGTAATGAAAGTGTCAGCTGATAAACCAGGCCGTGTATCTGTTGAGGCAAAGTTAGCGAGCCCTTTTACCGAGCAAACAACCACAAACGACAGCAGGTTAACAATAAATGGTATATGGAGATATCTTTCCCTTACCGAAAACTGGCTTGTTGCAAAAGTAGAAGGAACAGGTCTCAGGTTTCAGACAGATATTGTTGCCCTGCCTGAAAAGGGAAGCCTCCTGGCAACCGATTCGAGTTTAATTGTTACTGACGCAAATTCCGTGACATTCATCCTTACCGCAGCAACCAGCTATGTTAATTACACTGATATTAGCGGAGATCCTGCAGCAAAATGTGAAGAAATTCTTGCAAGGGTCAGAGGCAAAAAATTTAAACAACTAAAAAATACGCATGTAAATGATTTCAGCAATCTGATGGGGCGGGTTCACCTGGATATTGGGGATCCCCTGATGAATGAAAGACCAACTGACGAGAGACTTACAGACCTTAAGAAGGGCCTTCAGGATCCAAATCTTATCGGTAAATTATTTCAGTTTGGCCGTTATATGCTGGTTTCAAGCAGCAGGCCAGGCAGCGAACCTGCAAATCTCCAGGCACGATGGAATCAGGAACAGCTTGGAAACTGGGGAAGTAAATATACGATCAACATCAACACTGAGATGAACTATTGGCCGGCTGAAGTCACAAACCTTTCAGAGTGCCACATACCATTGTTTGACATGATCAAGGATTTAGCTGAAAACGGGGCTAAAACAGCAAAATTATATTATAATGCGGACGGCTGGGTAGCCCATCATAATACTGATCTATGGCGGGCCACAGCTCCTGTTGACGCAGCCAGATACGGTATGTGGCCGGTCGGAGGAAGTTGGTTGTGCCGGCATATATGGGAACATTATCTTTATACCGGTGACATCGAATTTCTTAGAGAGTACTATCCGATCATGAAAGGCTCTGCACAGTTCTTAATGGATCTTATGGTTGAACATCCAAAGTATAAATGGTTGGTAATACCATTCTCAATGTCTCCTGAACAAGGTTATTTTGTCAGCGAGGGAGCTGAAGAATGCTTTTTATCTCCATCAACTACAATGGATATCGGGATAATAAGAGATCTTTTCCCACATTGCATTGAAGCAGGGAAGATTCTTAATGTTGATAAGGAATTCGGAGATCAGCTCGAAAAGGCATTAGAAAAAATTCCACCATACCAGATAGGTAAGGACGGCCGTCTTCAGACCTGGATTGAAGACTGGATAAGAGGCAAGGAATCTCACAACGAGTCGTTAATGTTTGGATTCTATCCGGGAAACTCAATTACCTTAAGGGGAAATCCGGAGTTATCTGCAGCACTTGAAAAATGGCTGGACCCCCGTCCTGCAAGAAATTGGTTTAACAGCACCTGGGATATATGCTCCTGGGCAAGGCTTGAAAACGGATTAAGAGCTGATTCAATTATGAGAGGTTGCTTACGCACTCCTAGTACCAGGGGAGGAATTGGAAATAATTTACACAATTCTGTCGCTAATCAATCAGATTTAAATTTCGGATTGACTGCAAGTATTGCTGAATGCCTGCTGCAAAGTCATGCAGGTGAAATCTCTTTGCTACCGGCACTGCCTGTAACCTGGGAAAACGGATCGGTGACTGGATTAAAAGCCAGAGGCGGATTTGAGGTCGATATTGAATGGAAGGATGGAAAATTGACAAAGGCAGAGATCAGGTCATTGCTTGGAAATTCGTGTATTGTCAGGGTTGACGGGAAAACTACAAAATATAGCCCGGTTAAGGGTGAAACAATTGTTATAGAAGGTACTTAGCTCAAGGATTTTAGTTTTCTGCTAGCAGTTCCCGTTGAATTGTTTTTATTTCTGGTGTGGGGGTTTACAGAACGTCTTATAACTTTCAAACAAATAATTAAACTGACATAATCTCATACAATTTCCCGGCTTCTGTATTAAACTCAAATACATTCTGTTCAGGACTGTAAGTTTTTATTTCTTTACCATCGAGGAGAATTTTTGCATTGCTTTTGGTCCGGATTCTGCATCTATTGCTGAATTTTGAAAATATAAGTGCCCTGGTTAATTTACCACTATTCCAAAAGATAGTTATGTTGTAACCACCCCTGGCGACAAGTCCCTGAATACCGCCATTTTTCCATTCATCTGGCAAAGCAGGTAAAAGTGATATTTCAGAAGAATGACTTTGCATCAACATCTCTGTAATTCCGGCAGTCACCCCCTGGATTGCCTGATTTCCCTCAAAGGAAGGAGTAATCTGGCTATCTTCTGGTCTAGGATGAAGACTTACTTCTGTTAACATATTTTTCAGGATATTATATGCTGATTGTGGCTCTTCCAGCCTTGCATGAAGGTTTATTTTCCATGCACCTGACCACCCGAGATTTATGTCCCCTCTTCTTTCCAGAACTACACCAACTGCTTGTGCCAATTCAGGTGTTTTGCGTAATGTAATATCGTCATCAGGATATACTGCAAAAAGATGCGATAAATGCCGATGGGTGGGCTCTGCTTCTTTAAAGTCATACAACCATTCCTGCAGTTGTCCAAATCGTCCAACCTGATGCGGAGGCAACTTCATCAAATTATCTCCAAGCTTTTGTCTTAGTTCGCTGTCTGTATTTAGTACTTTGCATGCTGTTATACAGTTTCTAAAGAGATTGCGTATGAGTTGATTATCCATGGATGTTCCCATTGAAATAGAGCAAATTCCCTCTTTATCAGTAACAAAACTATTTTCTGGGGTGGTTGACGGGCATGTCACAAGCCATCCGGTTTCAGGGTCCGTCATTAAGAAATCAAGAAAAAATTCTGTGGCCCCTTTCAGCAAGGGATATATCCTCTTAAGATAAGATGTATCGCAACAATATTCATAATGATCAAATAATTGCTGCATAAGCCATGCCCCTCCCATGGGCCATGTCGCATATTGTGGATTCCCATCTGTTGGCGCCGTATTAAACCATATATCTGTTCCATGATGAGCTGTCCAGCCCCGGCAGCCATATAACTCTTTAGCTGTTCTGGCTCCGGCTTCGGCTAAATTCTCGACAAAGAGAAGTAAAGATTCATTGATATCGGGCAGGTTAGTACTTTCAACAGGCCAGTAGCATTCTTCAATATTAATGTTTAATGTCCATCTGCCTCTCCACCGTCCTTCAAGATCATCCAGCCATATGTTGTGATTACTAAAAGCCAGTGTATTTTCCCTGGCCCCTGCAAGCAAAAGATACCGGCCATATTGAAAATATTGTGAAATATACAACGGGTCATTTTCACCTGCCCTTAACCTATCCATTCTTTGCGTTGTATTTAATTCTGAATTCCTATTCTTACCTAAATCAATCTTACAGGTATGGAATAAGGGTAAATAGTCTTTTAAATGTCGTTCTTTAAGCTGAGGATAAGTGTAATGAGATGCTCTTGAAATGTATTCCGCACATTTGTCTTTTTCATTTTCTGAGACATCGTTCCAGTTTTTCCAATTCGTGGCTCCTGCCAGGATTAAAGTAACTGCATTGGCATTTTTAACAATGATTTTATTTCTGTTCTCACCCGAACCTCTTGTAAGACTTCCACCTTCCTGAAGTATTTTCACCTTCGATTGCCATTTCATTTGTGCAGGTAATATTCTTAAGTTATAAGGGTTTTCAGTATTCTCAATTGTTGTGCCTTCAATTACAATAACATCGTTTTCAAAATAGGTTGTTGCTGACGGTTGCAGACTGGACAACCACACATTAATATCAATCGCACCTTTCTTATTTGATTTTAACCTCATCACAATTACCTGATCCGGGTAACTGGCAAAAACTTCCCTTTTATAATCCACACCGTCGAGTTGATATGAAATAGTAACCATGGCACTATCCATGCTTAATTTTCTGATATATTTTTCTACTCTGCCCTCATCATGTCCGGGAAATTGAATGTGCAACCGGCCCATTGGCTGATAGTATTGCACACTCATTGGATCGCTGGAGAGTTTTTCAGCTTCTTTATCTGCGTTTACCCAATCTTTTTCTAAAGCATATTTTCGAATATTCTTTAAGATTTCAGGACCATTCGGATTATTTGGATTATAAGGCCCCCCTGTCCATAAAGTTTCATCATTAAAAGGGATAACTTCATCCGACGTTTTGCCAGATACCATTCCCGCAAATCGTCCTGTTCCGACTGGGAGTCCCTCCCAGTACTTTGTTGCAGGTTTATTATACCACCAGCACATTTCATCCTGTATAACTTCTATATTATTCTTTTGAGAGCAGAGTGACTGAATACCCAGACTAAAACAAACCAGAAAAAACATTTTAACGTGCATAGTATCCTATTTTAATAAATCAAATTAAGTACTAGACAAATAATTACAACAATTTATAAATTTACCTATATCGTTGTTAAAAAGCAAGTTGGCAATATATTACTAATCATAAAAGATAATCTTTGCTGACAATGTTGTATAAGAACAGCCTATCCTGAAGTACTGAGAATATTAACACAGTGAACTAATCTGAAAATCCGGGAGAAAATGGATAAATTTGTGTTACTAAGTGGTTGGTTTTGTGTTAAAATAAACCTGACTGAAATTGATATCCTTCCAACTGTTCATTTTTTTTCTTACTTAACTTTAAACAAACCTGATTATTAATACAATATTAATTAAAATGAAAAGGAGAAAATTTTTGACAGCAACAGGTGCCTCGCTTTTAGGAATAGGCGGCTTAAAAGGCAGATCACTCAATCGCCTGAGATAATCAGAAAAAAGAGATCTAATACTATTAAAACAGATGTACTGGTTATGGAAGGTGGTCCTGCACGGATAGGGGAAGCTGCAGGTGTGGTTGCAGCTATTTCTTATAAATTGAAAAAAATCCCAAGAGAGCTGGAAGTAAAAAAATACAGGAAATACTTAGAAAAGATGAAGCTGACCTCTCAAGAGGCTGTGAAGATCATGATAGCAGAATGGCAATGTGAATCTTCGCATCTCTCACATTGAAAATAATTACAGACTGAAGGTCAATTACAATCTGGTTAATTTCGCCACAAAACCTCCTTTCGGTCTTATTGTTAATTTAATACTGTCCGACTGGCTAACCGTACTTACATATTTATTAATATCATCATCCCGATCAGGATCATCTTCACAGGCATCCATCTTGTAAGAACCTGCCTGTAAAAATCTCAGAGGAATATTTATATTTTTATTTTCACCGCCGTTTATTACACCAATAAACCAGGTATTTGCACTACGTCGGGCAAACGCAGCACACTTTCCTATTTCACTATCCTGCAGGACAATGGTTTCGTCCCAGGTTGAAGGAATAGACTTTATTATATCAACTGCCGGATTTTTCAAATAATTTTCAGGGTGATCGGCATAACATAAAAATGGTGATGTAAACACTATTGCCTGAGCAATTTCACGGGTCCAGGTATATCCCAGGAGTTCGGACGGATTAAAAACAGTCGGTGTGTAATCGGCAAATCCCTGTACAAACCGGTTAAATGGTACAGTACAATCATGATCAGGTTCCAGTATCCGGTTATACCTTTTAATATGGTATTCATGACCTCTGATGGCTTCCCGGGTAAGTTCATTTGGCCATGTGCGTTCACGTCCTGTTGGCTTTACGGGACCATGGAAATCTATCATTAACCTGTTTTTTGCAGCATCCCGCAATGTCGCCTCATACCAGTTTGACCAATCGCGTGTACATTTTGGAACAAAATCGATTTTAAGTCCAGACACGCCAGCTTTTACAGCATTTTCAAATATCCTTGTACGGTCTGCTTCATTAGAAACTTCCCTTGAATGAAGCCAGATCCAGATATCGACTCCGACAGACTTTGCATAACTGACTACCTCTGTAAGGCAATCCCATGCATTCATATTACCTTCTTGCCACCGGGTCCAACCTGCATCAATCAGGTAAAACTCAAAGCCTAATTGTTTTGTCCAATCAATCCATTGATGCTGTTGGTTATATACAAGTGCAGGTGTTGACCACCAGTTCCATGCCGCGCGGCCAGGTTTTATCCAGTCTGCATTTACCAATTCTGATGAAGGTGGCGGACAAAGATTTCGTATCAAATCACTATTGACTAAAGCATTTAGATCATCCGGAATAAGGATTACTCTCCAAGGTTGAGTAACTTCGTCATTTGTGAACCATCCCTTTTCCTCTGCATGGAAAAAGCCTTTTAACGTCCCCCCTTCTCCTGACTTAACAGCAAGATCAGAATAATCAACCAAATTGGCTTCTGTTAATAAAGCATATTTACCCGATGATAATAATGCAGTTACAGGCAGTCCAATAATCTGATCGGATGCGAGAGTGTCTGTTAAAACTTTTTGAAATGTTCCTTCATAGGAAACAAGGTCAGTCTGATACCAGTATAGAGTATTAGACGGTAGCTTCCATTCTGTTACTTCACCTGTGATATGACGATCCGGTTTAGCTGAAAGCCGGCTACGAACTGCAACACCATCATTATATGCGCGTATATCAAGAAACCACTTCTCTCCTCCGGTCCGAACTTCAACTGTTTTAGTATTACAACGATTAATTGCTTTATTATGAATACCGAAAACTGAATATGTCTCATCAATCATCCCTGACTCAACTGATCCAAATGTAATATTGGAACCCAGATCAATACTATCACTTATAATTCCGAACCTCGAAGGAGTAATTATCTCCATTCCAGAGGCTGTAACTTTGTACAAAAGCTTAGAATCAGTGCCTTTAAACATTTCAACACATATTTTACCATCAGGGCTGTAGACCTGAATTGCATCTGACACCTTCTTCTGAATACCGCACTGGTTCAGAAAGCAAAATATGCTTATTAGTAACATCCCTCTGTTAATTGATTTCATATTCGTATATTTTAATATTTCTGACATATTACATTATATAATAAACTCTCAAATAGTGCTAATAAAAATATTGTTATTTATTTGTTTAAAGCCGAAATATTCAGCCGGCTGAAATGCAAAACCAAAATTATTTCTGATAATAGATATCAGGTTTGAAAACAAAATTAGTATCTTATCAATAATTGTAGTTTTAATATTGAATATAAGCATTTGCCTGATAATGACCACATTTGAAATCCACTTTTTCATGTGTTATGTATTTTATTGGTCGCTGTTTACATAACCGGATTATACATTAAAAATGAATTAGATATATATTGATTATGCATTTTTAAATTTATTAATTTTAATAGTTCTATATATTATATTTATTATAATTTTATACGAGAAAGTTACCGGGAAAGCAAAATTTTATTTAAAAGGGGTGTTGAAGACGGGCGAAATAAGCGAAAACCTTGTAATTAAAAACAAATGTTACAATCTTATTAATAATCTGGTTCATGATTCTTTACAACCCCGAATAAATAGAATTTAAATTTTTAACTATTGGAAAATTAATATCCAGCTCTTTATAATCAAAATGATTTTAATAGTTTGGCAGTCCATTTTTAAAGTTGTAATTATATCCGACCTATTTTCAGTTTTACTGACTGGCGAAGAAATTACTTAAAAACAACTATATGAAAAAAGTTATTTTTCACATGAGAGAAGTTATCATTCTGATTATGGCTGTTTTGATGATACCAACATCCTGTTCAACTTCCTCTCAAAAACCGCCTGAAGCAAAAGAGATGGTTCTATGGTATGACAAACCCGCCGAAAAGGTTTGGCTTGATGGTATGTTCATAGGGAACGGCTACATGGGAGCGAACGTTTTTGGAAAAGTACGCAATGAACGTATCGCTTTGAATGAATCTGCATTCTGGTCCGGGAAACCCCATGATTATAACGATCCTGAAGCATACAGATATTTTGATAAAATCAAAGACCTTGTATTTGCAGGTAAATACAAGGAAGCTGAAAAACTGGCTGACGAGCATTTTTATGGAATACCGGCGGCTCAGCAGGCTTATCAGCCGTTAGGCGACTTTCTTCTTGACTTTAAGATAACAGGAGACTCAATAAAAGACTACTACCGTGAGCTGGATATGGAAACCGGTATTGTTAAGATAAGCTATACCGACGGAAATGTTAAGATGACACGGGAGATTTTCATGTCATATCCCGATCATGCAATGGTGATGAAAGTCTCAGCAAACAAACCGGGAAAAGTCTCTGTAGAGGCAAAACTAAGAAGCCCTTTCCTTGAAGAATCAATCGCCAAGGATAACAAGCTGACTATGAATGGTACCTGGAAATATCTCCCGAAAAGCGACAGCTGGCTCATTGCAAAAGTCGATGGCCCTGGTACAAAATTTCAGACTTCACTAATTGCAACACCCGATAAAGGAAAACTTGAAGCGACTGATTCAAGCCTTGTGATCACAAATTCCAATTCTGTAACATTTGTACTTATAATTGCCACCAGTTTTGTTAATTATAAGGATATAAGCGGGGATCCTGCAGCTAAATGCGAAAAGATTTTATCGGATATTTCAGGCAAAGATTATAATACCCTGAAAAACACCCACCTGAAAGATTTCTCAGGATTGATGGGGCGTGTGCATCTTAAAATTGGCGATCCCATGATGAATGAAAAACCTACGGATGTGAGAATTGCTGACCTTAAAAAGGGACTCTCCGATCCGGAACTGCTATCCAAAATATTCCAGTTCGGTCGTTACATTCTCGTTTCAAGCAGCAGGGCCGGAAGTGAACCGGCTAATTTACAGGCAAGATGGAATCAGGATCTGCTGCCTAACTGGGGAAGTAAATACACAATTAATATTAACACTGAGATGAACTACTGGCCGGCAGAGGTAACAAATCTGACAGAATGTACACCCCCTTTGTTTAACCTGATAAAAGATCTTTCGGAAAATGGTGCTAAAACAGCTAAATTATATTACAATGCAGGAGGATGGGTAGCTCATCATAATACAGATCTTTGGCGCGGTACCGCACCTGTTGATGCAGCCCGCTACGGGATGTGGCCCGTTGGAGGTGTTTGGTTATGCCAGCATATCTGGGAACATTATCTGTACACAGGCGATCTGGAATTCCTGAAAGAGTATTATCCCATTATGAAAGGGGCTGCACAATTCCTGACAGATATAATGACATATGAACCAAAATATAATTACCTGGTAATTCCGTTCTCAATGTCGCCTGAACAGGGATTCTTTGTCAGAGAAGGTGCTGAAGAGGCATTCCTTGCTCCCTCTACAACAATGAACATCGGTATGATTAAAGACCTTTTCCCTCACTGCATCGAGGCTGCAAAGATCCTGAATGTCGACAAGGAATTCAGTGATATGCTTGAAAAAGCACTTGACCAGATACCGCCTTATATGATCGGTAAAGATGGTCTTCTGCAGGTATGGCTGGAGGACTGGATAAGAGGCAATGAAGGTCACAATATGTCTGCTAACTTCGGATTCTTCCCCGGTAATTCAATAACGTTGAGAAAGGATCCTGAAATAGCTGCAGCAATCCAAAAATGGCTGGAACCGCGTGTTTCAAGATTAGGCTGGCCAAGCGCCTGGGATATCTGCGACTGGGCACGTCTTGAGAATGGCATAAGAGCCGATACAGCAATCCGGCAGTTCTTCCGTGTCCCGCCAATAAGAAGAGACATACCTGGTACACAGATGCCAAGAGGCGGAATAGGAAATAATCTGCATAACCCGTCAAGTAACCAGTCGGATGCCAACTTCGGATTTACGGCTGGTGTTGCGGAATGCCTTTTACAAAGTCATGCAGGTGAAATCTCCCTGTTACCTGCATTGCCGGTCAGCTGGAAAAATGGTTCTGTGACAGGGCTTAAGGCAAGAGGCGGATTTGAGATAAATATAAGCTGGGAAAACGGTAAATTAAAAGCATGCGATATCAAATCTCTGCTTGGTAATCCTTTCACTGTACGCTACGGCGAAAAAACCAAAACATTTAAACTTCCCTTAGGAAATTCTATTAGAATAAATGAAGAATTGCAATAAATCGTCATTCTTCTGGGATAAAAAACTTCTTAATACCCTGATCCAGTATTTAAATTATTAAAATAAGTAATTGTGAAAAGAAGAAAATTTTTAAAAAAAAGTGTAGTCGCGGCAGGACTGGTCGGTATCCCGGCTTCCTTTCTGCCACTGACAGCCTGTAAGGAATCCTCACAAAAGCCGAAATCTGGTACTTTATCTTCCAGGGCGAAAAAGAAAGAAATTCGCTCCTCCGCTTATCTTCAGCGTGCTCAGTCTGACAAGTTCCTTCCAAAAAAGCTGAAATACAAAAATCCCACAATCCCTCCAATGGCTTTAGCGGAGCGAATCAGACGTAAAATTGTTCCGAACCGTGGTTTTTGCAGTCTGGCTCCCGGAGGTGATGTTCTTCTCTCAGGGAATGGAGCTGTAAGTATTGAAGTTGCAGGAAATCCTTACACTGAACTGATCCCTTTCAACCATGAAAGCCTGTTCGCACCCCGAAAGAAATCTTCGGAAACCTCGAAGATCGCAAATGTTTTTCAAAAAGTGCGGCAGATGATAATGGACGGAAAATATCACGAGGCAGCTATGGTGGGCTATAATGAATGGCAAAAGAATCCTGTCACCCGGGGAATGGGCGGATTTGGCGGTGGAAGATTCTCTATGCTTCTGGAATTTCCAAAAAGCTCATCTGTCAGCAACTATTTGCGTACAGTTGATTTTGAGAGCACTGAGATTAAGGTCCATTGGACAGATGAAAAAGGCGACTGGGTTCGTAGTGTATTTGCATCGAGACCTGATAATGTGGTTGTCCAACAGTTTACGCCTCCGGTAGGACAGTTGGTGAATGTCCGTATAAGAATGTCGGAAGGAAGGGGCCCTGCTGCCAGAGGAGGACAGGATTTTGCAGGCATACGCAGCCGAAGAGAAACACAGGCTGGAGGCAGTGGAGTAACAAACACTCAAAACGATTTCAACGAGCAACGTCTGATTATTAAAGGCCGTCTGGATCCTTCAGTTGATAACAGGGGTTATGCCAACGTGACCCGCGTGGTCTGTGAAGGCGGCTCAGCCCGGATGGAGGATGATACCCTGATTATCGGGGATGCAACATCTGTGACTCTGCTTACCCGGATAGAATATTTCCCGGACTACAGTGAGGACAATGTGGAAGCCGTGCGTAAGTCCCTGGAAGAACTCACTCCCGACTATAAGACCCTTCTGGAGCGGGCCAGTAAAGTCCAGTCAGAAATGCTTAACCGTGTTACTGTGGATTTCGGTGACAACTCAAAATATGGCCTGTCATCTGAGGAACTTCTGTCTGATCAAAGATCCAGCACTGACTTTTCGGGTGCTTTTCTCAAAACGTTTTTCGAAATGTGCCGCTACTGGTTTATTCTTTCCAGCGGCAAGTATTTAAGCGTATCGGCTCTGACAAATGTCAATATCAACCTTCAGATTGCGCCAATAAGTATAGGCAACTACCGTGAAGGAGAGATGGCATACTTCGACTGGATTGAAAGTCTTGTCCCCGATTACCGAACAAATGCAAAGAACATATATGGATTTCGTGGCGCCCATTATCCTATCGCGCCGTCGAAAGATTCCGGTGTTTTTAATATGTTCGATTACGCAGATAACACCGGTGAGACCTGGCCGCATCCCTATTGGATAAGTGCCGGAGGGTGGGTTTTGCGCCCCTTCTGGGATCACTATCTTGTAACTGGCGACCTCGATTTCCTCCGTAATCGCCTGGTGCCGCTTTATAAAGACCTGGCATTGTTTTACGAGGATTTCCTGACCCTTACAGATAAAAACGGAAAATACATCTTTGTCCCTTCTTTTTCTCCTGAGAACAATCCCGGTAATCTGAATCCCGGATGTATGGCAGTGATCAATGCCACAATGGATATTTCGGTATGCCGCGAAGTTCTTGCTAATCTGGTGGAGTCTTGCGAACTGCTGGGCATTGAAGCTGACAATGTGTCGAAATGGAAAGCTATGCTGGCTAAAATGCCGCCTTATCTGCTAAATCCGGATGGGACCCTTAAGGAATGGGCATGGCCCGATCTGGAAGACCGTTATAACCACCGGCATATCTCTCAATGTTACGGTGCATGGCCCGGTGATGAAATTGATCCGGATCGTACACCTCAACTGGCCAAAGCCTTGGTGATAGCAGCCCGCAAACGTGTAGACGAGCGCTTAGCCGCTCATAGTCATTGCCAACGGACTCTGGCTGCAGCAAGGCTCAAAGACGGCTTTTTGGTAGACAGCCAGCTACGGCTTATGATTGAGCAGGGTTTCGTGAGCACAACATTTATTTGTCCTCACGATCCATATGCCGCCATGCGAATAGCTGACGCACAAGGCGGTATCCCGGCGATAATGATGGAAATGCTTGCGTATTCACGTCCCGGGGTTATTGAAGTGCTTCCGGCTCTTCCTCCCTCGCTTACCAAAGGATCTATCAATGGAATGCTTCTGCGAACGTTTGCAAAACTTGATAGACTGAACTGGAACCTGGATGATCGGATCGTGGATTTAACTGTTACTTCTGTGAAAAAGCAGGATGTGACTTTAATTGCACGATATGGTATTGAAGAAATTTCTGCTTCTTCCGGAACTCTGGAAGTGAAACCCCAACCCGGAGAAGCTGCCTGCAATCTGCACTTACCGGAAGGGAAACCGGTTGAGGTTCATTTGAAAATAGGCCAGCGAAACCCCCTGGACTGGATCAATTGGGTATAATCTATAAGCAAAAAATCAAATAAAAAATAATATGAAACGCAGGAAATTTGTTAAAACAAGTGCGTCGGCTGTGGGCCTGGTTGGTACTATGGAAATACCATCAATACTTGTTGCTGCTGAACAGGAATCTCAAAAAACAGATGCTATTGCAGCTGATAATCGTCCGGCTGAATATCTTAATCGTGTGAAGGGAGACCCATTTCTACCCGAAATGCCACAAGCCGGTAAATCGTATCCGGTCTCACCTATGCCTTTGGATGAACGGATCAGGCGGGAGATTGTACCCCGAAAAGGCTTTTGCAGTATTGCTCCCGGAAATCTGGTCAGTGAGGCTTTAATATCCGGCAATGGAGCGATGAATATCGAATTGATGGGCGATCCCTATTCAGAGCAAATTTTATTCCGTCACGAAAACCTGCTTATGCCATGGAAGAGGCCGGTGGAAGCACCCAACGTAGCTGATGTCTTTCCACAGATCCGCCAGATGGTAATGGATGGGAAAAACAACGAAGCCATAGCTCTTGCCCTTCAGCATATGAATGAAAGTCCGGTAAAGCAGGACACCGAGGCGCATCTCACTATTCCGGCCTTCCTGATGAGGCTCGATCTCCCCAAAACAAGTTCAGTCAGGAATTACCTTCGAACTGTCAATTTTGAAAACAGCGAGATAAAAGTGATCTGGACCGACGAACAGGGTGAATGGGTTCGTCAGACCTTTGCTTCACGACCCGATAATGTTATTGTTCAATTGCTCACTGCTCCTGCAGGCAAGACTTTAAGCGTCCGGATCTCCCTTGAGAGATCTGCCGGATGGAGCATGGTTTCCGGAATGGACTGGGGTGCACGTCGTGGAATAGGCACTACAGATCCGGATATGAAAGCATTTGTCCAGCTGACAGCCGACCAGAAAAGACTCGCACCAAAGGGTGTTGAGACATGTGATGTCCGGCAGGGATCAAACAAGCAAAATTTGATTTACAAATGCCTTCTGGATCCATCTGTCGATAACAGCGGCTATGCCGGAATAACCCGTGTCGTCAGCAGTGGCGGCTCATCCAGGATGGAAGGAAATACTATGGTCATTGGGAACGCATCATCGGTAATGTTGCTTACACGAATTGAATATTTCCCTGATTTCAACGAGGCTGAGGTAGCAGCCCTTCTGAAAGCCGTTGAAGAAATCACACCCAACTACCCTGCACTGCTGGAGCGGCATCAAAAGGTACAGTCTGAAATCCTTAACCGGGTCACTGTTGATTTCGGAGGGGCAGAACAATATGGTCTTTCTGCCGAGGAGCTTTTATCCGATCAGCGGTCAAGATCTGATTATTCCCCTGCCCTGCTCCAGAAGGTCTTCGAAATGGGTCGACACTGGTTCATCCTTAACAGTGGCAAATATCCGGGTATCGCAACCGGAATTAACTCTACAATAAACCTGCAAACGGCGGGAGCTGTGCAGGGCGATCTGCGGGAAGGAATGGAAGCCTATTTTAAGTGGATGGAGGAAATCGTACCGGATTGCCGGAATAATGCAAAGAATATTTTTGGGTTCAGAGGTACTTCCTATCCTCTCTTCCCTGATAAGGAATTTGGTGTTAATTTCTATTATACTGCTGCCTCTGAAATTGGAATATGGCCCTATTGGATCTCTGCAGGAGGATGGTTATTGCGCAACTTCTGGGACTATTATCTGGTAACAGGAGATTTGGAATTTCTTAGAAATCGCGTTGTACCGGCCTATAAAGAACTGGCTCAGTTCTACGAGGATTTTCTGACTGTCACAGACAAAGACGGGAATTATATTTTTGTACCATCGATCTCTCCGGAGCACTTACCCAGAAGAACAGATCCTTCCGGACCTGTTCTGATCAATGCCACAATGGATATATCAGTATGCCGGGAAGTGCTGACAAATTTAATTCAGGCTTCGGAAATACTCGGCAGTGATAGTGGCGATATTTCTAAATGGAAAGCCATGCTGGATAAGATGCCACCCTATCTTGTCGAAACGGATGGTACACTTAAGGAATGGGCCTGGCCGACATTGGAAGAGCACTACAGTCATAGACATGTGTCTCATCTCTATGGCGTCTGGCCGGGCAGTGAAATTGAGCCCGATGGAACCCCGGAACTGGCCTGCTCTGCAGTTATTGCAAACCGGCGTCGCACTTTCGATACTATGTCTACCGCGGTTGCAGGAGAAACCCTGGCTGCTTATACCCGATGCCACAGAGCCTTGGCCGGTGCAAGACTTAAAGACAACATCATCGTTGACACACACTTACGGCAACTGCTTGAACAGGGCTATGTAAGTACTGCCCTGAGGTGTTCACGCGAACCGTATGGAATACCTATACCTGATGCACAGGCTGGAATTCCGGCAATTATTATGGAAATGATCGCTTATTCGCGCCCCGGAGTGATAGAGGTGCTCCCTGCACTTCCTCTTACTCTTGTAAAAGGATCTATCAAAGGGATGCTGGCCCGTACTTTCGCCAGAATTGACGAACTGACCTGGGATATGCATAAGAGAACTGTTGATATAACGATTACTTCTTTAAAAAACCAGGAAATAACATTGATTGCCCGTTATGGAATAAATGATATTTCAGCTTCCTCGGGAATCACAGTAAAATTCAGAAAAGGCAATGCTGATTGTGTAATCAGCTTACCGGAAAATAAGCCGGTGGATATACATATTGAACTTGGGCAGCATAATCCGCTTGAATGGGCTGGAATAAATTACTTACTTACATAACTAACTTAAAATGAAAACAAAAACAATCAGGATTCTTCTGTTAATTTGTATTGGCATTTCCGTAATGGCTTTCTCCCGGGATGGAGGGAATGCTAAAAAACCAATTTATCTTAATACAGCTTATTCCTTTAAAGAAAGAGCCGTTGACCTTGTTTCAAGAATGACTCTTGAGGAAAAACAAAGTCAGTTAGGAAATACAATGCCTGCAATTCCGCGGCTGGGCGTTAATAAATACGACATCTGGGGTGAAGCACTTCACGGAATTATGGGGAGGAACAATAATAGCGGAAAAACCGCAACATCTTTCCCAAACAGCGTTGCAGTCGGATCAAGCTGGGACCCTGAACTGATTTTGAAAGAAACATCAGTTATTGCCGATGAAGCCAGGGGCTTCAATTACAATTTAATCTTTACTCTGACATATTGGTCACCGGTTGTTGAACCAACCCGTGACCCGAGATGGGGAAGGACTGCAGAAACCTTTGGAGAAGATCCGTTTTTAGTATCCCGGATAAGCAGTGGTTTTATACGCGGATTAATGGGAAATGATCCAACCTATCTTAAAGCCGTACCCTGCGGTAAGCACTACTTTGCAAATAATACCGAATTTAACCGTCATTCGGGAAGTGCAGACATGGATGACAGGGATATGAGGGAATATTATCTGGCACCATACAGATCACTTATAACAAATGATAAGCTTCCTTCAATAATGACCGCCTACAGCGCCGTAAATGGTGTGCCGGTATCGGCAAGTAAATTCCTTGTGGATACCATAGCAAGAAGAACTTATGGCTTGGATGGCTATGTAACCGGCGATTGTGGCGCTATATCAGATATACGCTCAGGCCATAATTATGTTAAAAGCAATGAGGAAGCAACAGCTCTGGGACTGAAATCAGGAGTTGATACTGATTGCGGCAGCGTTTATCAGACAAGCGCCCTTAATGCAATTCAGAAAGGTTTGATGACAGAAGCTGATATGGATAAGGCTCTTGTTAACATTTTCGCTATCAGGATGCGGCTTGGTGAATTTGACCCACAGGAAATAGTCCGCTATGCTGGTATAAAACCTGATATAATAAATGATCCTTCACATAATGATCTGGCACTTGAAATTGCTACAAAAACACCGGTACTGCTGAAAAATGAAATCGTAACAAAAACCGGGAAGAAAGCATTACCTCTTAATAATGATATTAAGATGATCGCAGTATTGGGTCCCCAGGCCGATAAAACTGAACTTGGTGATTATTCGGGTGACGTTGAACCTGAGTTGAAAGTTTCTCCCCTGGCCGGTATTCAGAACTATATCAGGAAAAATGGATACGATATTGAAATTGTGCACAGTTCCGGAGGAAATACTGAAAGAAGAACAGATTTCTTCACACTTAACAGTTTTACAACAGTAACAAAAGACAGAACCGTAAAAGAATATGATGCGACAAAATTCAATGCTTCAGCAAGCGGTATTATAACATCTTCAAGATTTGGCGGAGCCTCACTAAGAGGAATTAAGGATGGAGACTGGACAGCTTATGACAATATCGATTTAACTGATCTCGATTCAATCAGATTCAGGTTGTCTGTAGCTGCCGGTGGTACAATTGAAGCAAGGATAGGATCAGCGACAGGAAATATTATAGCATCAAAAAAAATTGAAGCACCTCAGCAGCAGGGAGGCGGAGCATTCAGAGGATTTGGAGGAAGACCCACAATTATAGCATCAAAAATTAATACTCTGGGAATTACCGGCCCTCAGACAATTGTCCTTGTTTATCGTGAACCCGAAGCTCCGGCAACTGATAAAATAACACTTGATCTGGCAGCTTCCGCTGATGTTGCGATTATTTTTGTAGGCACAGATCAGACAACTGGAAGAGAGGAATCTGATCGTTTTTCACTTGCATTACCCGGAAATCAGGCAGAACTTATTAAAGCAGTTGCTGCTGTCAATCCAAATACAATAGTGGTGATGCAGGGAATGGGAATGGTGGAAGTGGAAGATTTCAGGAATAATCAGAATATCCCGGGCATGATATGGACCGGATACAACGGACAGGCACAGGGAACGGCAATTGCCAAAATATTATTCGGAGAGGTCAACCCGGGAGGAAAACTAAGCATCTCATGGTATAAATCGGTCAGAGATCTGCCTGATTTTAATGATTATACTCTTCGCGGAGGTAATGGTAAAACCGGAAGGACATATTGGTATTACAATAAAGAAGTTTCTTATGAATTTGGATATGGACTGTCATACACCTCTTTCGAGTACAGTGATTTTAAAATCAGTAATCCCAGAATTACCCCGAACGCTAAGGTTACTATAACGTTTGATATTAAAAACACAGGTAAAGTTGACGGCGATGAAATCGCACAGGTATATGTCAGAACTCCTGACAGTCCATCATCTTTACAGAGACCCGTAAAGAGACTGAAAGGATTTGAAAGGGTTACAATACCTGCCGGACAGACCAGAACAGTTTCTATTGATATCGATTGCCAGGATCTTTGGTTCTGGGATACTGAAAACAAAAGGATCACTTTTGACAAGGGAAGGTATATCTTCGAAATAGGAGCTTCTTCAAAAAACATTAAAGGACAGGTTGAAGCAACAATGAGCGGGGAATATAATGCAATCCTGAAAACTGTTGTTATCGATTGTAACAAAATAATCTTCCGCCCAGGTAACACAGATCAGACAAGTATAACTGCAAGCATGTCAGATGATAGTTTCATTGATATTAAAAAAGCTTCAGTAATCTATAAGAGTAATGATCCCTCGGTCGCAAGTGTTGATGAAAATGGAAAGGTAACTGCCAATAAACCTGGTACCGCATCAATTTTTGCTTATGTTACATATAATGGGATCACAGTGTCAAATAGTTTACCCGTAAAAGTAATGCCTGATCTTACACCGGCAGGAATCACAATCGATGGAAAGAAAATGAAAAGTTTTAATCCGGATGTTAAAGCATACAGCTATTTATTAAAACCCAACTCAAAAATTCCGGTGATTAAAGCCACTTCTTTGGATAAAGGTATTGATGTTGTTGTTACCCAGGCAAAAGCTATGCCCGGTACTGCTGTTGTCAATTTTGTTGATTATAACACCTTTGAAAAAAATACTTACTACATCAATTTTGACGTGAATTCAACCAGCGATGATTTTAATACTGGATCCATTGGTAATCAATGGAGCTGGATCAGGGAAAACAAGGCAAGGCATAGTCTCTCAGCCAAATCAGGTTCTCTTACTATTACCAGTGAAACAGGCGATGTTTCGGAAGGAAGTAATAACGCAAGGAACATCCTGTTGCAAAGTGCCAATAATGACTGGACTATAGAAACAAAACTTGTAGCTTCAAGAGTTCCCTCTCAACCTGAAAATGCAGGAATTCTTGCCTATGAGAATGACGATAATTTTGTAAAGCTGATGTTCAGGGCTGTCATAAAAACTACCAGACAAACAGGAGTACAACCTGGTACAATAGATTTCCTTATCGAAGAAAATGGTATTGCCAAATCAGTAGCAAGTGTAAATCTCCAGCGTGAAATTGTTGGTGATAATGCATTATTACTGAAACTGGAGAAAAAAGGGAATAAATATACAGCGTATTATTCTGCAAATGGTGAAGCATTTAAGGCGCTGGGGACAGGTGATGCTTTGTTAAAGGATATAAAGGCAGGGCTGATTGCATGCGACGGTGTAATTACGCAGAGCATGACAAGTACCTATTATTTTGATTCCGATACAACTAAACCCGATACACCGTTTGAAGTATCATTTGACTATTTTAATATCATTAACACTGGACTGAAATAGATTTATACAAACACACTTGCCTCATATTAAATTTTAAATAATTCTTTTCACCCATATAATAAAAATAACTTCTATGAAAAGGATATTAGCCTTTTGTATTGTTATACTTCAGACATTTGCATCCATTTCCTCCCAGGATGATCCCTATTTAAAACTCTGGTACACAAAACCTGCCAGACAGTGGGTTGAAGCCCTGCCTGTAGGAAACGGCCGCCTGGGAGCAATGATTTATGGAGATCCCTCAAAGGAACTCATTCAGCTTAATGAGAATACGGTATGGGCCGGATCACCGTACCGCAATGATAATCCCGATGCCAGAGAGGCACTGCCCGAAGTAAGAAAACTGATCTTTGAGGGTAAATACAAGGAAGCTCATGATATTGTCAACCAGAAATTCATCAGTAAGATCTCCAATGGGATGCCCTACGAGATTATGGGAAATCTCAGGCTCACCTTTTCAGGCCATGACAATTACTCAGATTACTACCGGGAGCTTGATTTAACAAATGCAATAGCAACAAGTCGTTACAACCTTAATGGTGTTAAATATGAGACTAAAGTATTTACCTCTTTCCCCGACCAGATCCTGATAATTCGCATCTCAGCCGATAAACCCGGGTCCGTCAGTTTTTCCGCAACACTCGACAGGCCATCAAAAGTAGATATAGCAACAAGTAGCAATAATGAGTTACTTATATCGGGAAAAACGAACGAATTTGAAAAGGTTAAGGGTAATTTGCTTGAGTTTGAGACCAAAGTAAGGATACTTACAACAGGTGGTTCGGTAGCCGCCGCCGATACAACACTTAATGTATCGAAGGCTGATGTCGCAACGATATATGTTTCAATGGCAACAAATTTTATTAACTACAATGATTTAAGCGCAAATGCCCACGAAAGGGTAAATAATTATCTTCAGAATGCACTGAAGAAAAGCTATGATCAGCTGCTAAAGGATCATATTGCGGATTATCAGAAATACTTCAACAGGGTAAGTCTCGACCTTGGAATTACTGATGCCGTTAAAAACCCGACCGATATACGTCTTGATCAATTTGCAAAAGGGAACGACCCCCAATTGGTTTCACTCTATTTTCAGTTTGGCCGCTATTTGCTTATTTCTTCTTCTAGACCCGGGGGACAGCCTGCGAATCTTCAGGGTATCTGGAACGACCAGCTGAATCCTTCATGGGACAGCAAATACACCATAAACATTAACACAGAAATGAACTACTGGCCTTCCGAGATCACTAACCTGACTGAGATGAATGAACCTCTGGTCGGGATGGTCCGCGATCTGTCACAAACCGGGAGGCAGACAGCAACTGATATGTACGGGGCACAGGGCTGGGTTGCACATCATAATACCGATATCTGGCGCTTTACCGGGCCCATCGACGGTGCCAGCTGGGGACAATGGCCAATGGGGGGAGCCTGGCTCTCACAGCATCTTTTCGATAAATATGATTATACCGGTGATAAAGAATTTTTAAGATCAATCTACCCGGTTGTAAAGGAAGCATCATTGTTCTTCCTTGATTTTCTTGTTGAAGAGCCTGAACATAAATGGCTCGTGGTATCCCCTTCTCTTTCTCCTGAAAATGCACCTTCAGCACATCCGAGAGAAGCTATTTCTGCGGGAACAACTATGGACAACCAGATCGTATTTGATCTCTTAACAAGAACTATCAATGCATCACGAATCCTTAGCACCGACCAGGAGCTGGCCAGTAAACTGGAATCGACTGTAAAGCGACTCCCTCCTATGCAAATAGGAAATTGGGGGCAACTGCAGGAATGGATGTACGATTGGGACAACCCAAAAGATAATCATCGTCATGTTTCACATTTATACGGACTATATCCTTCAAACCAGATATCTCCTTACAGAACACCGGAATTGTTTTCCGCAGCAAAAACATCACTTATTGCAAGAGGAGATGAATCAACCGGGTGGTCGATGGGCTGGAAAGTAAATCTTTGGGCACGGCTCCTGGATGGAAACCATGCCTATAAGTTGATTACTGACCAGCTGACACCGTCCATTCAGCCTGGTGGAAGACAAAGAGGAGGTACTTATCCAAATCTTTTCGACGCTCACCCGCCTTTCCAGATCGACGGTAATTTCGGCTGCACTTCAGGTATTGCAGAGATGCTCCTTCAAAGCCAGGATGGGGCAATCCATCTGCTTCCTGCTCTCCCGGATGCATGGCAGAAGGGCAGTGTTAAAGGTCTTAAAGCACGAGGTGGTTTTGAGGTTGATATCGAATGGAAGAACGGAGCAGTTGCATCTGCCATTATAAAATCTTCACTGGGGGGTAATTGCAGGTTGCGTTCTTATGTGCCTCTTAAAGGCAAAGGACTAAAGAAGGCCAAGGGTCAGAATCCTAATCCATTCTACGTAATTCCTGAGACTAAAAAGCCGGTAATAAATTCGGAGATACAATTACTGCCGGTGAGGGAAATTTTCGAGTACGACATTAAAACCCGGAAAGCAGGAGTTATCAAAGTTACAAGTACTTAAAGTATTTAAAGTGCCTAAAGTACTTAGAGTGCCTAGAGTACTTAGAGTTAGAAGAAACCAAAACTTTAAGTACTCTAAGTACTTTTATAATTCCAAACTTCTTTTATTCCTTTACTATCTTGTTGCCTTTGGTTACTCCTGATTCATTAAAAGAGTCAACGCTGTAGTAATACGTTACATCTCTATTTAAGCCTGTCAGCATTACTGAATTTGTGTCATAAACAATCACTGAAGTATAGAGCTTATCCTGCCGGGTGCCATAATTCACGATATATCCTGTTGCATTTGCGTCACCAGACCATTCTATTTTTGCTTTTCTTGTGTCAGCTTCGTTGCGGTCTACTGTGAAATTATTAACAGCAGAAGGAGCCTTCCCTTCCTTCTGACCGAAAATCCTGAGATCGTAAACTGAGAATTTCCCATCTGGTACTCTGACGTTCTCAATCTTAATAAATTTTGTTTTAACAGGTTTTTCAAGTTCTATATAATCGTGGCAGGCATCCAGCGTGTTATTGCTTTTATCGGTGAGAAGATCCCATGATTGTCCGTCGTTTGATGTAAGAATGCGATATTGATAATAAATGCCTTTGCTGTCTGGCTTGAGGGTTGATTCATTATCGGCAAAATTAACCTGTATTGCATTCACTGTTGAGTTGTCATCAAGCTCTACGCTAAGCCATTCTCCTGCATCGCCTGTTTTGGCTGACCACCATGTCCTGATATCCTCGTCAAATGCATTTTCTACCGGAAGGTTGCCAATAGCAGATGACGCTTCTGCTTTCTTTTTAAATGATAACAACATCCATCCCCTGAAAAGGTCTTCCTTTTCAAAGTCTATCTTATGATCCGGCATTATTGTCGGATAATCGCCAAAAGCCGTAAATGTTCTGAGCACACCATCTTTATCGAACGCTGCAGGAAATATTCCAAGGCGGCGTTCGAACATATGTCTTATCGAGATTGACATTGATGAAACATGCCAGTAATTGCCGTATTTATCCTGAAACGTTGAGCTGTGTCCTGCGCCTCCGGCAAAACCTCCGGGTTTATATGAAAAAGGACTGTAAGTTTCATATGTAAACGGCCCCAATGGAGAGTCGGAAGTATAAACGCCGTCAGCATAGGTCTTAAATTCTGTGCCGGGAGCCGCATACTGGAGGTAATAACGGTTATTATGTTTAGTCATCCAGGCTCCTTCATTCCATCCGGGCCGGGTCAGTTCATTTAATTCACCAGGTACTTCCCATCCATTATTGTCAGGATTATGTCTTATAAGCACCTCCGGTTCGGTGACAGCCTGCATTTTTGAATTCAGCCGGACTCCATATATAGGATCTACATTTGAGCATCCCCAGTAAAGGTATCTTTTACCGTCATCATCCATGAAGAAATGCGGATCCCAGACAGCAAAAGGCAATGTGTCAGGATAGGGTTTCCAGTCATCCACAAAGGGATCGGTAGTAAAATAGAAAGGTTTCCTTGTCCCGGCAGAAGCAATATAAAACACAGTATCATTTATCGCAATTGCATCCATTGCATAATCTTCAATGGGAAGTGATTTTACCGGAAGATGCTTCCATGAAAGCATGTCGTCAGAGATCCAGTATCCGCCGCTATGGGACACAAATAGAATATACTTATCCTTATATCTTATCATGGTCGGATCAGCTGCTTCTCTGTAGGAAATGCTTTCTGTGAACTGAAACCTGTAATTAAGGTTCAAGGGATTGCAATAAGTCTTTTCTTTCTCGGTGATCTCCTTTGAACATGAAACCAGGATCAGGATCACGATGAATAGTACAATTGTCTTTTTCATATTAACATTTATATAATCACTTATTAAAATACTTTCTAACGTATAAAAATAACTTATTTATCATAATCTGAAGTCTCTCAGATCTTTCTTTTCAAGTGAGGATCGTTATCTCACCCATTCTCTTAATTCAGTGAGATCAAGTTTCTTTATTAACTCATTCATCTCCTTTCTTGCCTCATCGAAGGAGTTGTACCTGTTTATAGTGATCTTGAATGAGCCGGTCTCATCAAGCAGTATTAATCTGATGTCGCTGTCTTTCAATGTTAAAGGAACATTTGCCCTGCTATATGTGGTATAACTGCGTTTTGATTTATAAATACTGAATCTTTTGAAATGACTTAAAGGATGCCATTTGCCTGAATTAATCAATCCAAATAAGGAAGTATAATTTTTTATTCTTTTAAGTTCTACATCAATCTTTGTTCCCTCGTAAGTAAATGCCATAAACATACCGGCAACTATGAGAAAAGATCCGGTCCAGTTATAAAGGAATGTCCCGATAATGCCGAATATCATCAGGAAATAACCGGCTGCAGTTCCTGTCGATCCTAAGAGTTTCCCGATCCTGTGATCTATCACCTCGTGTTTCATAAACGAATATATCTTTCAAAATCTGACTGACTAAAGTTAATATAAAATATAACCTGAAAGCTAAACCTGATACTTCCGGAATTAATTGAAAGTATGTAATATAATTATTAACCATGTTTTATTTTGAGCTTTGCTTATGTAATTTTACATTAGCTTTATAGTAGTTAATAAATGACATATGAAAACTACTAATTATAAAACAATCCTGCCGGTAATTTTGTCGGTCCTTATTTCTTCAGCCGGCTGTTCAGATGCAGATAAGGAGGCATGGAAAAAAATTTATCCTGATATACTGAATAACATCCGCGTTCCTGAATTCAAAGACCAGATATATAATATCGCTGATTACGGAGCAGTCAGGAATGATCCCGCAATTCTGAACCACGAGGTTATCAATTCAACAATTGAGGTATGCAGTAAAAACGGCGGAGGAGTAGTTTATATTCCTGATGGTACATGGTATACCGGTCCGCTTGTTCTGAGGAGCAATGTTAATCTCCGACTGGAAGAAAATGCTTTACTGATCTTCACTTCTGACATTTCAAAATATCCTTCGGTCCTCACAAGATGGGAAGGTATAGACTGTTATAATACTTCTCCGATGATATATGCATATGGTCAGGATAACATCGCAATAACAGGAAAAGGAACTATAGATGGAGGAGCTTCGGTGGAAAACTGGTGGGGAATGCAGCGGTTGGCTGTTATTCCGGGACAGGAACTTAGAGGAAGACCTTTATTACAGGAACTGAATGAAAAGGGTACTCCCGTTGAGGAAAGGCGTTTTGGTGCCGGCGATAATCTCAGGCCCCAGCTGATTAACCTGTACAAATGCAGGAATATCTTAATAAGTGACCTAACCCTTACCCGGCCTGCATTCTGGACAATCCATCCCCTGATGTGTGAAAACATCACCGTGAAAGGAGTCACAATTATAACTGAAGGTGCTCCAAATGGTGATGGCTGCAATCCGGAATCATGTAAAAACGTCCTGATTGAAGAGTGCTTTTTTAATACAGGTGATGATTGTATCGCTATCAAATCAGGACGCAACAGAGACGGCCGTAAATGGAACCTGGCTACTGAAAATGTTGTTGTCCGTAAATGCCGTATGCAAAATGGCCATGGAGGAGTAGTTATTGGAAGTGAGATCTCGGGAGGATTCAGAAACCTGTTTGTTGAAGCTTGTGAGATGAACAGTCCTTCTCTTGACAGAGTGATTAGAATTAAAACAAATAACTGCCGCGGCGGGGCAATTGAAAATATTTACGTAAGAAATGTTGATGTGGGACAATGCCGTGAAGCAGTATTAAGAATAAACCTCAATTATGAGCCTGGTGAAATATGCCAGCGTGATTTCCCTCCCTTTGTAAGAAATGTATACCTCGAAAATGTGAAGTGTAAACAAAGTCTGTATGGTGCATATATAGATGCTTACACCGATTCGGAAAATGTAACAAATATCAATCTGGCTGATTGTGAATGGACAAATGTTAAAGAGGGTAACCGGTTGGAAGGACTTATAAAAGGACTTAAATTCAAAGGGACTACTATTAATGGAAATCCTGTTAAAAACTGATCTTTCGTTCGTCAGCTGAAACAGATATAATTTTTAATTACAGCTTTACAAATGAAAAAAATTATCCACTTATCTGATCTGCATATCGGTCATAAGGATTGTGGCAGGAACTTTCGTACTATTATCGAAAATATTTCACTTCTGAAAAAACCTGCTCAGGATTATATTATAGTCATCACGGGAGATCTTGTTGACAACGCAAACAAACCAGAGATGAGAGAAGAGGCTGCAGATGATATTGAGGAACTTGAAAGAAGAGGCTACAGGGTGCTTGCAGTGCCGGGAAATCATGATTATGGAACAGGAACGATAGGAAATCAAAAATTTGTAAGAATTTTTAAGGAACGGTTCTATAAGAACCCTGAAGTGACCTACCCAAAAGTGGATATCATTGATGAAATGGTTTTCATAGGACTTGATTCAACTGCCTGGGAGCTGCACTGGCACGACAGGTTTTTAGCCCAGGGCGAACTGGGTAAAGAACAGCTTGATAGTCTTAAAAAGATCCTTGATGATCCATCCCTTGTCTACCTTAAAAAAATTGTTTATCTGCATCACCATCCTTTTGATTTTAAACTGGGAAGACAATTGAAGGACAGTGATGATCTCAAAGAAATCATTAAAAACCGGATTGATGTTCTTCTTTTCGGGCATTACCACCGAAGCAAAACCGGTGCAGGAAAAATAATTCATGGCACATGGGGAATACTACGCTGCTATAATGCAGGCACCTCAACCCATAAGAATGGCAATCCTGGTTTTCACAGGGTTATAGATCTGGATTTCTCCGATCCCATCGCGGATCGTAATGAGGATTTTAGTTCAGATTCGATCTCTCTTTTTAATTTATAAGGAAAGTTGATTTAATCAGATCGTTTTCATCACTGCTTGAACCTATATAAATCTGATATTCCATTTTCTCCAGCTTCCATCCCTCAGTTTCCGGATCATAGTACCTGATCTTATCATACGGACAAGTTATTGAAACCCGTTTGCTTTCTCCCGGATCCAGGGTTACCCTTTCAAAACCTTTAAGTAATTTATGTTCTCTTTCAACTTCTGAATTATCGAATCCAATATAAAGCTGTACAACCTGATCACCTTTTCTGCTTCCGGTATTTTTTACATTAATTGAAGCAATTATCTTATCACTCTCTGTTACAATATCCATGCTGTCCTGAGTGAATTGCGTATAAGAAAGTCCGTATCCGAAAGGGAAAGCCGCTTCCTTTTTGTTGTGATCCATTCTTATATACCCATGGTACCTGTCATATGTCACTTCGGTTGCCAGCCTGTCAAAATAAGGGTAATCACTTTCATCTTTAGCAACCGTGAAAGGCAGTTTTCCCCCCGGATTGACATCTCCAAATAGAACCCTTGCAATTGCTGTTCCGCCTTCCATCCCCGGATAAAAAGCGTGCAGTATTCCATTGACATTATCTTTCCATTCTTCAACAATTATAGCACTCCCTCCAATAAGTACAGCTACAGAATTCTGATTGAGAGGGCCCGCTTCCTGAAGCATCCTGCTTTCATTCTCATGGAGACGGAGGCTCTTCCTGTCGCCACCGATTTCAACCTTGCTTTGCATAACATATTCTCCTTCATCATCATGGTCATATCCAACAACGAATATCACTGCATCAGCCTTTTTCACACTTTCCTTTAATGCTTCAGCATCCTCTCCATTGTCATAAATAAAATTAATTGAGGAGCCATATTCATTTATCAATCCTTCCAGCGGAGTGACAACATAAGCCGGATATACTCTGCTGGAACCATGATCTCCAATATTTTCGTTATTCCCAAGCATTCCTGCAACTACCACTGTCTTAACCTTTTCCTTATTAAATGGCAGTACTGATCCTTTGTTCTGCATCAGTACGATCGATTTTTCAGCTGCTTCCCGCGCCAGGGATATATGATCGTTGTTCCCGATCAATGAAGACGGATATTCCGGTAAAGGATCAGGAGCCGTTTCAAATTTTAACACTGTTCTCGCTATCCGGAACGCACTCTCATTAATATTTTCCATCGGAACTTTTCCTTCTTTAACTGCCGAGAGAAGCTTTTTACCATAAAATCGTGTTGCAGGCATTTCAATATCAAGGCCTGCCCTGGCAGCTTTTTCAGTGTCGTGAACAGCAAATATGAAATCACTGATCGTAAATCCTTTAAAGCCCCAGTCTTTCTTTAAGGCCTTTGTCAAAAGATAAGGACTTTCGCAGGCATAATCGCCTCTGAATTTATTGTATGAACCCATGGCACTTGCTGCCCCGTTATCAACACATTCTTTAAAATGAGCAAGGTAAACTTCCCTCATTACCCGCTCATCTGCTTCAACATTAACTTCAAATCTTGTATTTTCCTGATTATTTACGGCATAGTGTTTTATGCAGGCCATAACATTATGATTTTGAACTCCTTTCATCAAAGAAGTCCCCATCTGACTTATGAGATAAGAATCCTCTCCATACCCTTCCTGAGATCTCCCTCCTGCAGGATGACGCATTAAATTGATACACACTCCGCCAAAATAATTCCCCTTGCCTGCCCTGATCTCTTTACCTATTGCCTCACCTATTCTGTATTCCATGTTTCTGTCAAAAGTTGCAGCACGTGCTATTGCTACCGGGAAACAGGTGGCCTCACCACTTACCAGTCCCCTGGGGCCATCAAAAAATCTCATCGTCGGGATATTTAACCTAGAATTACCTCCTGCCTGGTAAGGTCTCTGATTGTATCTCATCTTATCGCGTGCCATTTCCAGGACGAACTTAAGCATGCTTTTTAACCTTGGAGTCATCATCTGAACTTTTTCTTCAAGTGTCATCTGATCGACAGCTTCCCGGGCCATTTTGTCAATCTCCGCTTCGCTAAGAGGCCTGCGTTCCAGATTAATTATTGGGGGTTTTGGATTGATCCCCAGAATAAATAAGACTACAAGCAGAACTCCGATAAATATCAGAAATCCCAACAAGATTTTCTTTAGTGTTTTCATTGAAGTCAGTTTAACAGGTTTAAGTAAAATTAAAAATATTTCTTAATTATCTCATTTTATACCATTAGTCCTGGATACTGATTATTTAAAAATAATATATTTGCAGATTTTTAAATCTTTTCGTTCATAAATTGAACTTACAATGAGAGGTCTTTCTACAATTGGTCTGCTCGTAGTATCAAATACCTTCATGACATTTGCCTGGTACGGTCATCTGAAATTCAAAACAGGCGGATGGATCAGTAAATGGGGATTACCTGCAATCATTCTTATCAGCTGGGGTATTGCACTTTTTGAATACATTTTCCAGGTTCCTGCAAACAGAATTGGTTATCAGACCTACGGAGGCCCCTTTAACCTTTGGCAGCTTAAAGTGATACAGGAAGTGATAACCCTGGTGGTATTTACCTTTTTTACCTTATTTGTATTTCGTAATGAATCGTTCCGGCTCAACCACCTTATAGGTTTCGGTTTTCTTGTTCTGGCGGTTTATTTTATCTTTAAAAATTAAAACTCTGGTTTTTTATTGTCCGCTGATAAACAGGCTTTTGCTTGAATATTCCGGATCGCATGTCACGTTTACCTTCAGCTTTCGCAGTCCGGCTTCGTCTCCTGGTGTCGGTATATGGGTGAGATGCACTTCACAATCCCTGAGAAATTTAAGGTTTTCGAGTACCATCTGAGCTGCGGGGTTTGAATGTGCGCTTACTCCTAAAAGGATCAGTGTTTCATCAACATCAAGACTGACCATTTTCCCATCGAGGATATTTTTTTTAAGGTAGGAAACTGAATCAATAATGTTTTTCGGTAACAGATACAGATTATCCGGCAGCCCGGCCAGTCTTTTTGCCGCATTCAGGATCAGGCTTGATGAAGCATGCATCAGCGGAGAATTCTTTCCTGTTACTATTGTTCCGTCATGCAATTCAATGGCTGCGCCGCAAAAGATACCCGCATTGCCTTTTCCCTTTCTTTCAGCTTCTTTTGCAGCTTCTCTCGCAGGTTTGACAACTCTCCTGTCTTCCTCTGATGCGCCTACCTTCTTCATGATTTTTACAGCCCTGTTAAGAGTGTCCTTGTCTACAATCCCCATAACATATTCCACGGCACACCTGAAGTAGCGCCGAATAATTTCCTGATGTGAGGCTTCAGAAATTATTTTGTCGTTTATGATCCCGGAACTTGCACGGTTTACTCCCATATCAGTGGGCGATTGATACATGGACTCCCCTCCTGTTATTTTTTCAATTATCCTTTTAAGAAGATGAAATGCTTCAATATCGCGGTTATAATTTACTACCTCCTTGTTATAAGCTTTCAGATGATGTTCATCTATCATGACCCGGTCATCAAGGTCAACAGTCGCTGCTTCATAAGCTATATTGACTTTATGTTCGATCGGCAAATCCCAGATCGGGAATGTCTCAAATTTTGCATACCCTGCTTTTACTCCTCTCCTGTACTCATGATAAAGATTACCCAGACAGGTGGCAAGCTTTCCGCTCCCGGGGCCAGGCCCGGTCACTACAACAATGGGATTCGATGTTGCAATATATTCATTTGAACCATAACCCTGGTCACTTACAATGAGATCTATATCTGTAGGATATCCTTTGGTGGGATAATGCAGATATACTTTTACTCCTCTGCGTTCAAGTTTATTTTTGAAAGTCCTCGCCGGAGCCTGATTCTGATAACGTGTAATTACAACCGCACTTATTTCTATCCCCCATTCCCTGAAATCATCTATTGATTTTAAAGCATCCGAATCATAAGCGATCCCAAAATCGGCTCTTATCTTTTTTCTTTCAATATCGCCGGCATTAATACAAAGAATTACATCAATCTTGTCCTTTAACATTTGCAGCAACCTCATTTTTACATTGGGATCAAATCCGGGTAAAACCCTTGCTGCATGATAATCGTAAAGAATTTTCCCTCCAAACTCTATGTAGAGTTTATGATTAAACCGGTTAACTCTCTCCAGGATTGAAGCTGTTTGTTCCTGAAGATATTTCTCATTATCAAATCCTATCTGATCTTTGATTTCCATTATGTAACGGAATATAAGAAGACTCAAAATCCGAACCCCAATATTAGTATTTTTTTAATTTACTTATTGAGGATCACGTTTATTTTAAGTATGTTTTACCGGAGTTCCAGACTTGTTCTCGGAATAAATGAGGCTGGTGATGGTATGTCATAGACAGCCTTTCTGAGAAAAAGATTAAGATCCTCTATATCAAGATATTTTTCCTGCTCCTGAACAGAAATAATATTACCTATGGCAATTCGCGGTTGCTGTTTTCTTTTGTTGAAAACTTCTGAGGGTAATCGCAGGGATCTGATCTTCCAGTGGATCATTCCAAGAAAATAAAAAAATGGTGAATTTATATCGAAAAATTTTATCGGAAGTACTGGTACTTTTGCGTGTTGAATAAGATGGATAATACTTGTTTGCCATTTACGGTCCCTGACCTTGAAATTTCTCAGGCTGAAATTTGAAACTGCCCCTGAAGGGAAAAAACCTACCGGATGCCCATTTTGAAGATTGATCAGTGCTTCACGGACTCCCTGCAGGCTGATCCCGGAAATCCCGCTTTTCTTGCTTACCGTAGGTGTAACCGATATGAAATTCTCCTTCATCGTTTTTACAAGGGAGATGACCTTATTCACCATTAATTTATAATCCGGACGTAATCCTGCTATAAGGTCTATTAATATTATCCCGTCCAGACCACCATAAGGATGATTTGCGATAGTAATAAAAGCCCCCCCGGGCAATTGTTTTAATCGCTCTGAATAACCGATAACATAATTGACCCCTATGTCCTTGAGTAAATTGAAAGCAAATGCTGATCCGGTATAATTGCGTGAGTTATAGTACACCTGGTTTACTTTATCAATAGCTGTAAGCCGCATAAAAAGCTGGGCCCGCTTCCGTCCGTTCTTTCCCCGGAAAACAGGAGAGAGTTTTTCAAAATACTCCTCATCAAGTACTTTCATGTCGTTCAAATTTCGGAATTAAAAATATTAAATTTTACATCCCTAAACGAAGAACAAAATAATAATGACTTCTATCTCTTTATCCGTGCAAAAATAACAGGTTCTTTAAATCGACCGGATTGCCGGATAGATTTTCCTGTATCTTGGCAATAGATCCCTGAATAAACTGACATTCCCCGGAATTGGTTCTGTTATTCCTTTAACATGAACCATATTTGCAGCTGCCTTATTAAACGAATTAAACCAGCCAACACCAACAACTGCTGCAATTCCGGCACCCAGGGAGGAGGCTTCGTCAGTTTCCATGCTTAATATGGCCTTATCACACGCATCAGCAAAAGTCTGTCTCCATAACTTGTTTTTTGCCCCGCCTCCGATTACGGCAAATTCTTTTATCTTCGTTCCTGTGACTTTTTCCACCAGAGATGCAGACAGGGATTGTTCCATTGCTATCCCCTCAAGGATCGCCCTGTAAATATGGCCGCGATGATGTCCCGATGAAAAGCCAACCATACAACCTCTTGAATCAGGATCCCACCAGGGATTCATAACTGCATTCCAATAAGGAAGAACCATAAGTCCTTCACTTCCAATGGGTATGTTTTTTGCTTCCTTATCCAGGTCATCATAAGTTTTTCCTTTCTGTCCGGGATCTGATCGCAACACTTTTTGAAGAAACCAGTCAATCAGAAAGGTCCCTGCCCTCAGACTTGTTTCACAATAGTAGCCCTTATCAGAACAGCTTGCCATTGTGCGAAAGGCTTTGTCAACTATATACTTACTTACAAATGAACCCGAAACAACTGCTGTCCCTAAATTCAGATATGCCCGTTCTCCTGTTAAAGCATTCACTCCCAGGCCGGCTGCCTGACCATCACCTCCTCCTGCTATTACCGGAGTTCCTGCTTTCAATCCTGTTAATTCTGAAGCTTGTTGCGTAACATGCCCGATAATCGTCCCTGGAGAATATGGAACAGGAAGCTGATCAGGACTAATATCCAGATGTTTAAGAATATCTTCTGACCAGGTTTTCCTTTCAAGATCAAATATCCCCATTGGATCAGCACTTGCCCAGCTTGTTCTGAACTGCCCGGTCAGTTTGTAAACCAGATAAGCATGAACGTCACAGAATCTGGATACTTTTCTGAAAAGATGATTTTCCTTTTCCTTCATCCAGGCGAGGCGATACACAACAGGAGCATAATCCTTTGGTTTGCCTGTTAACTGATGAATCCTGTCGTCTCCCACTATCCCGGCGAATTTATCCACGATACATTTACACCTTTCATCAAGCCATATAATCGCCGGTCTTACCGGATTACCCTTGTTATCAAGGCCAACAAAAGTTTCCCGCTGATTAGAAATTGCCAGCCCCCTGATGCTTTCATTATTTATTTTTTGTGTGATTTTTTTCAGAGCACCTGCTGCTGAATTCCACCAATCTTCAGCATTCTGTTCATAATAGCCCATCACCGGAGAAAACGTAGACAGTGGTATGCTTCCTTCGGCAATATTTTTCCCCGAAGCATCCCACGCTATAGCTTTGGTCGATGTGGTGCTGCTGTCAATTCCTATTACTGTATCTGCCATTATGTAATGCCGTCCTAATAATTCTTTTTATATACTCGCTGATGTTTCATTTATGTAACCTGTTGCATAAGCAATTAATTTTTCTTCGGTTGCAGCATCCCGGTTTAATATTCCTGCCAGCTTCCCTTCATGAAGTACAGCGATTCTGTTAGAAATCGCTAATATTTCAGGCATCTCTGAGGAAATCAGTATAATGCCGACTCCCTGAGAGGCAAGTTCCCTTATTATAGTATGAATTTCTTCCTTTGCGCCAATGTCAATACCATGTGTAGGCTCATCCAGTATAAGTATTCCCGGACGGGTCATCAGGTTCCTGGCCAGAATTACCTTCTGCTGATTGCCTCCGCTTAAATTACTTATGGGCTGATTGAGCTCATCCATTTTTATATGCAGCATTTCAATGTAATCATTTATTATCTTTTTCTCCCGCGATGACCTGAGGAAGAAATTATAATGACTTAAACTCTTAAGAGACGAGAGAGTCATGTTTGATAACACTGACAGGTTCATAAAAAGCCCCTGATCTTTTCTGTCTTCGGGAACCATGGCAATCCCTTTTTTCAGAGCTTCTGCCGGAGAACTGATTTTAACAAATTTATTGTTTATTTCAATAGTACCCCTTGTTAGAATATCCGCGCCATATAATGCACGCGCCAGTTCACTTCTTCCAGACCCGACAAGTCCGTAAAAACCGAGTATTTCTCCTCTGAATAAATTAAAATTAATCCCGCTGAATCCCTTTCCGCCTGCATTCTTAACATTCAGCAGAATCTGTTTATCTGAGGTACTTCCCCTCGAAAGAGTTTCTTTCAAATCCCTTCCGGCGATCAATCTGAATAACTTTGTAGTCGTTGCATCCCTCTTTTCTATTGTCCCGGCATTGCGCCCATCCCTTAATACTGTGATCCTGTCAGCGATCCGGAGTACCTCATCAATCTTATGAGATACATAGATAACTGAGATCTCCTTGCTCTTGAGTTTTTCTATGATCATGAACAATTGCCGGGTCTCAATATCAGTAAGGGAAGAATTGGGTTCGTCCATAATTATGAGCCGTGCATTTCCCGATAATGCCTTAATGATTTCAATTTCCTGCTGTTCCGATATGCTGAGATCACTTACGGTCTTTTTAAGATCCATTGAAAGATCAAGGATATCAAGGGCTTCTTCAGCCGATCTGACAAGCTTCCGACCATTGATAATCATTCTGCCAATATTGAATTTCTGCATCTGCCCCAGGAAAATATTCTCCATGACATTCAAATGCGGCAGCATAGTCAGTTCCTGGTGAATTGTTGAAATCCCTTCTTTAAATGCCTCACGTGGGGAATTGAAGCTGATATTTTTCCCGTCGAACAGCAGTTCTCCTTTATCCTGCCTGATTATACCACCGAAGATGTTCATAAGTGTTGTTTTCCCGGCACCGTTCTCTCCAATAACGGCATGCACTTCACCCCTGCGAACAGCAATATTGATATCGATCAATGCTTTCACACCTCCGAAGCTTTTTGAGATATTTCTGGCTTCCAGAATATTACCGGCTTCTGTGGACATTAGAACCTGAGTTATTATTTATTTAGTCTGGCCAGTATTGGTTTACATTATCAGGAGTCGCCATGGGGGTATCAAGCAATAATTTTCCGAATGGCGGAACAATTCCTCCGGCAATATAATTATAGAGCCTGATCACTGTATCCCGTCCCTGGAGCTTAGTGCTTTGATCTATCACTCCCTGAATTACTCCCTCTTTGACAAGGCCCATCGTCTCTGGTAAAAAGTCATGACAAACAACTTTTACCAGTCCTTTTTTCCCATAGTCCTTTACAGCATTCGCCGCTCCAAACTGGCCGCTTGCAGTAATATAAATGCCCGCCAGATCCGGAAATGAACTCATAAAATCAGTGGCCTGGGTATATGCGATATCGGCAAGATCAATGTTCTCCACTTCTCCGGCGATTGTAATTTCCGGATATTTTTCAGATAAGATATCTTTAAATCCGGTACGCCTTAATTCATGAGCTTCCACGGCAAAGAATCCCGTAATGATTGCGACTTTACCTTTACCTCCTATGAGCTGAGCCATTTTTTCACCGCACGCCCTTCCCTGCTGATAATTGTCTGCTCCGATAAAAAATGCCCTGGCAGATTCTTTATTTGTTTCCGAATTATATGTAGCTACAGCAACTCCAGCGTCAACAGCTTTTTTGATGAACGGTATCATTCCCTCATCGCCGGCCAGACAAGCTATTCCATCATAATTCTGGGCCATTGCGGCTTCTATGGCAATTCCAAATACATCAGCAGTATGACGATCGCCAGCCACTATCCAGTCAACTTCTGTATTATATTCCTTAAGTAATTCTTTTGCTTCCATGACTCCAGCTTTTACCGGAGTCCACCATGGATTGGTTTCCATTGCCAGAAAGGCTATTTTAATGTGCTCGTTTTTCCTGTTTGCTACGGGCATAACCGAACCCTGATCCTCTGCTCTTCCTTCTGAGAAATATGGAGGAGGCTCGGGTAATGTTCTTGAATTCCTATGTGAAGCTGACCTTTGACATGAATAATTCAAGATCAATAAAAATATCAACAATAGTGCTTTCCTGAACATATTGACAGATTTAAAGGTTTTTAACTTTTCTCTTTAACAGCTGGTCAAATCCTACTGCAAGTATGATCACTATCCCGATAGTAATTGTCTGAAAATGGTTGGGAATATGCAGAAGGACAAATGCATTCCGGACTATTGCCATAATAGTGGCGCCGATTATGGCTCCGGTTACAGTGCCTTCACCCCCCTGCAGGCTTGCCCCGCCAATCACAACTGCGGCAATTACATCCAGCTCGTTTCCCAGACCGATGTTGGTGGCTGCAGTTGATAACCTTCCCGTCAGAATTATCCCTGCCAGTGCACAAAAAAAGCCTGATATGGCATAAACAAAAACCCTGACTTTATTAACGGGAACACCTGATAATCTTGCTGATCTTTCATTGCTCCCAACAGCATAAATATAACGCCCGGGAACAGTATGCCTCAAAAACAAGGAAGCCAGAAACAGCAGTATCAATAAAAGCACAACAGAAAAAGGAACAGGTCCAAGATATCCGTTCCCGAGAAAAACAATGAAACCATTTTGCATCGGGATATTTGAAGCCACACTGCCTTTTACTCCTGTAGCCAGAAGATACGTCAGCCCCCTGCCAATACTAAGCATACCCAGTGTAGTAATAAATGCATTGATTTTAAAACGGGTTATTATAAGTCCGTTCATAATCCCTAAAAACAATCCGAAGGACAAACCAGTAAGCACAGCAATAAAAGCACTCTGATCATGCACTGTTATTAACCTGGCTGTCAGCATCGAAGACACTGCCAGCAATGATCCTACCGAAAGATCTATACCGCCTGTAATTATTACCATTGTCTGCCCGAGCGCCATAATCCCTATTGTCGACATCCCTCTGAGTACATTGAATATATTATCCTGCTTAAGAAAATAAGGGCTTGCTGCGCTCATGATAATTATTAAAACTACCAGGGCCATAAATACATTCACTTCCCGGATACGAAGATATTTTTGCCAGATCGAAGCAGTTCCTGTTTTATTCATCAGATTCTTTATTCCTTACAGAATAAATTAAGATATACTAAGGTATTGAATTTTGGCTATACTAAATCAAACATTAAGGTAATTTGTTGTTTTCTCCTGCAAAAAGAACAATATTCCCGAGAAATATATATTTTTGAGAAATAATTGAATAATTGTTCATATATTGATATTTATGAAGGGAAAGAATCCTGATCTTAAATTAATAAGCGGAATCGAGAAAGAAAAGATCCGTTCGGTAAGGATAAGTATGAAATCCGATAGTTTTTTCCATCATCTTGCTGAAACATTCAGTGCGATGAGCGACCCCACAAGAACTAAGATTATTTATGCATTATGCCAGGAAAAAGAACTTTGCGTCAATGATATCGCGGCAATAATCGGTACGACTAATTCGGCTATTTCCCATCAGTTAAGAACATTGCGTAACATGCGTCTTGTAAAATATAATAAGATTGGAAAAATTGCTTATTATTCCCTTGATGATATCCATATTAATAATCTTTTTGCAGAGGGATTGAGACATGTTGAAGAAAAATGATTTTTTATTCTTTTTATTTGAATACTTGTTCATATATCTATATAAACAATAAAAAATGACTCGAACAGAAGAAAGCAGAAGGTTAATTGATCTGGAAGATGGTCAGAAGGCAATAATAATTTCAATAACCGGAGGAAAAATGCTGATAAAGAGAATGGCCGATCTGGGACTTACCTCCGGAACTGAAATAAAAATTCTGAGGAGAGCTTTGTTCTCAGGTCCGGTCCAGGTTGAAGCAGTTGGTTCAAGGTTGGTTCTGGGATGGGGCCTGGCTTCTAAAATAATTGTGAAACTGCATGAATGATGAAAAGAAGATCAATATAGTTCTTGCCGGACAAGGTAACACTGGGAAATCGAGCGTCTTCAACTACCTGACCGGCTTGCACCAGCATACAGGCAACTGGGCAGGTAAGACTATTGAAAAGCTTGAGGGAACCCTTTACTATAAAAACTATACAATTGATGTACTTGACCTTCCCGGAATATATTCTCTTACAACATATTCAGAGGAAGAACTGATATCCCGTGAATATATAATAAAACAAAAGCCTGATGTAGTAATTAATATCATCGACTCCACCAATCTGGAAAGGAATCTTATCTTCACACTTCAGCTTTTGGAACTTGAATGCCCTGTTATCCTTGTTTTAAACATGGTTGATCTGGCTAAGAAAAAAGGTGTCACTATTGATTTTTTAAAGCTTGAAAAGATATTAAAAGCACCTGTTATTGCTACAGTAGCTTCACGGGGCTATGGATTGACAGATATTATTGATAAAGTCATTGAGATAAAAGAAGAAGGAACCAGGGATTATCATATCCCGGAATATGGAAAAGAAATTGAAAACATTATAAACCAGTTATCAGTTTCACTTAAAGAAACGGAACTGCCCTACCCTAAAAGATGGGTAGCAATAAAATTGCTTGAAAAGGATAAAGAAACACTTAAAACAATACGGCAGATAAATCCACAGATAATAGATCTGGCTGACACCCTGGGTAAAAAACTTGAAGATATTCATGGACATGATCCGGATGTTGTCATTGCAGATGAAAGAAGCCACCTTGCATCGCAGATCACCAGGGAAATTGTGAAAATCAGTCCTCATAGAAAAATGACCTTAAATGAACGGCTTGATCTGATAACTACACACCGTTTTTCAGGTTATCTTGTTATGCTGCTAATACTTGGGGGCATGTTCCTTTTTGTTTTCAGCTTTGGCAACTGGTCTTCATCACGCCTGGATCTTGTATTCCATAAATGGCACGACAGGTGGATAAATTCTTTCGGTAACGCTTTTATTTTTTCCCTGGTATGGGCAGCAATAGAAAGTGTCCTTGCTCTTATTCAGATCGCATTACCCTATATACTGCCTTTTTATATTATCCTGTACATCCTGGAAGATTGGGGTTATATTTCCCGCATATCATTTCTTATGGACAAGCTGATGCATAAAATGGGGATCCATGGGAAAGGATGTATTTCGTTCATTATCGGACTTGGATGCAACGTACCCGGTTGCCTTTCGTGCCGGATAATGGAATCCCGACGCGAAAGGTTTATTACGGCTGTGCTAGTTACCCTCGTTCCCTGCTCAGCAGTTTCTGTAATAGTTTTCGGACTCGTGGGCAAATATGTAGGTATGCTATGGGCTTTTGGTCTGTATATTTTTGCTATGATCATAATATTTGCAGCCGGAAGACTCTCATCAAAATTCATGGTTGGTGAACCGGTTGAACTTATTATGCACATGCCCGACTACAAGACACCTCATCTAAAAACAATAGTGTCCCAGACGTGGGATGCATTGAAAGAATTTATCTATATAGCTGCTCCTATCGTTATTATTTCCGGCGTATTGATACAGGCAATCTATCTCGCAGGATGGATGCCTGCAATTTCCGGATTCCTTAGCCCGGTTACTGAGAAATGGCTCGGACTTCCGGCAATAACGGGTATTCTGCTTATTTTTGGTATACTGAGAAAGGAGCTGATCCTTGTAATGCTTGCAGCTTATCTCGGGACAACCGAATTCGCCACTGTACTCTCTCCGCAACAAATGATTACTCTTGCTGTTGTCAGCATGTTCTATGTACCATGTGTTGCAACAATTTCTGTTCTCTGGAAAGAATACGGATGGAAGAAGGCTCTTGCAGTTTGCATAGCAGAAATTCTTTTTGCAATTGTTCTTGCAGGAATTGTCATGAGAATCCTTGATTTTGTTTTCTAACTTTTATTTTTCAGATTCTGCTTATAGTGCTAATCCTTCTCATCCCATGTACCATTGATCCTGAATAATTTAAAGAGATCAACAATCAATATGGGCATTAATGACATTAATACTACGATAATCCAATGTTTGCCATCCATCTCTGTCAGCCTGAACGCGTCACGAACGGGAGGGATCAGTAATACGATCAATGCCAGGCCCGTGGAAGCCAGGATGGCCCCGATCAATGGTTTGTTTTTCAACGGACTGATTGCCATTGAGGACCGTGTATTTGAATGCAGATTCCTCACATGTATGAGTTGTGCAAACATGAGTGTCGCGAATGCCATTGTCTGACCAAGTATTTCTCCCCTGTCGCGGAGACCCAGTATATATGCTGCCAATGGAATAGATCCTATCATTATCCCCTGGTAAATTATCCTCCATACCATTCCGCTGGTTAAAAATCCCTGTTTTGAATTCCGGGGCTTACGTTTCATGATATTTTCCTGAGCAGGATCAACACTCAATGCCAGTGCCGGTAAACTATCGGTTACAAGATTTACCCAGAGAATATGGATCGGCAATAAAGGCATCCCCAGGTTAAATATCGAGGTTATAAGTAAAAGGAATATTTCTCCAACGTTAGTTGAGAGCAGAAACTGAATTGCCTTGAGAATATTATCATAGATCCTTCTCCCCTCTTCGACCGCTGATACTATTGTGGCAAAATTATCATCCGTAAGAACCATATCTGCGGCCCCCTTTGCCACGTCCGTACCAACTATACCCATTGCCGCCCCTATATCTGCCTGCTTCAGGGCCGGAGCATCATTGACACCATCACCGGTCATTGCTACAACTTCATTGTAACTCTGCCATGCTTTTACAATCCGTACTTTATGTTCCGGTGCAACACGCGCATATACAGAATAATTTGAAATATTATTCCGCAAGTCTTCATCACTTATTGATTCCAACTCTGTCCCTGTAATTGCTACATCTCCTTCTCTGTATATTCCTATTTCCCGTGCAATGGCCATGGCAGTGCTCTTATGATCGCCCGTGATCATTATCGGCCTGATGCCTGCAGTATTGCATTTTGCAACAGCATCAATTACTTCCGGCCTTGCAGGATCAATCATGCCCAGTAACCCAATAAATATGAGCCCCTGCTCTAATTCCCCAATATGAACATCCCGGGGAGCTTCAGGCAGATCCCGGTAGGCCATTGCCAGAACACGCAATGCAGAATTCGCCATTGTTTCATTTGCCGCATGGATCTGTTTTTTGTCTTCCGGTTCAAGAGATTTGACTATACCATTTATGATAATCTTGTCACAAACACTAAGAACTTCATCAAGTCCTCCTTTTACATTTATTCTGGTACTGTTTTCAGACAATCTGTTAACAGTTGTCATTCTTTTCCTTTCTGAATCAAACGGTATTTCAGCTATCCGGGGATATTTCTTTTCGAGTTCATCTTTGTACATTCCGTAAAGAATACCAAAATCAAGAAGGGCCGTTTCAGTCGGATCTCCTGTAAATTCAAATTTACCGTCTTCATTTACTCTCAACTGTGCATCCGCACACAGTACCGATATTGAAAGCAACCTGCTCTCTTCATCATTTAATTTTGATGCCGGATTAGCTCTGTTGATTACGTCTTTTTTATGATTAACGTATGCTTCCACCACCATCATTTTATTCTGAGTCAGTGTCCCGGTTTTGTCTGAACATATTACTGTTGCACTACCAAGAGTCTCAACTGAAGGAAGTGTCCTGATTATTGCATTTCGTTTGACCATCCTCTGAACTCCTAAAGCCAGAACGATTGTTGAAACTGCAGGAAGGCCTTCGGGAATTGCAGCTACAGCCAAACTTACGGCTGTCATGAACATGTTTATTATAGAATTGCCATAAAGTACTCCAACAATGAATATCACAGCACATATTACAAGAGCGGCAATTCCCAGGACTTTTCCAAGCTGCTCCAGTCTTCTGCTCATCGGTGTCTCCGTATCGATCGTTTGTTGCAGCATGCTGGCAATTTTACCTACCTCGGTATTCATTCCGGTTGCCGTTACAACTCCTCTCCCCCGGCCGTAGGTTACAATTCCGGTAGAAAATGCCATATTTACCCTTTCGCCTAAAGCAATATTATTCCCTGTTAATGCTGTTGATTTTTTTTCGACAGGGACAGACTCCCCGGTAAGTGATGATTCCTGGATTTTCAGATTTATTGCCTCTATAAGCCTTAGATCCGCAGGGATAACAGCCCCCGTTTCAAGAATGACAATATCGCCGGGAACAAGTTCCCTTGTGGATATTTCCATAATAACACCATTTCTTAACACTTTCGTGACAGGTGCCGCAAGATTTTTTAGAGCTTCCAGCGAAGATTCCGCTTTGCGTTCCTGAATTGCCCCAATGAATGCATTTAATACCAGAATGCCAAGAATAACGAATGTATCAAGCAGGCCTTCTCCCTCCATCACACCAACGACGCCTGAAATAACAGCTGCAATAAGAAGAATAATTATCATGAAGCTTTTAAATTGGGCCATGAACATTTGAAAAAATGTTTTTCTGTTTCTGGCAACCAGCTGATTATATCCATGTTCTTCAAGCCTCTTTTTAACTTCTTCTGAGGAGAGCCCTGTTTCAGCAGATGTCTTAAGCTGCGATAGAACCTCTGCAAATTCCTGATTATAAAAACTTGCCATTCAATAATATAGTTTAATTATTCGTTATGTTGTTCAGGTAATATAACTGGCCAAAGCCACCCAGGCACCACCGGCAATAAGACTGTCAAATCTGTCTAAAATTCCGCCATGCCCGGGAATCAGTCTGCTGAAATCTTTTACTTTATATTTTCTTTTATAATAAGATGTTGATAAATCGCCAATAAACGCAAAAATTATGATCTCAGCTGCAAATATAAATAATTTCAGGATAGGCATGTCAATAAATGCCTTTAACAAAATTACACTCAACAAGGTAATAATCGCCCCCCCAATAAAACCTTCTACTGTTTTATTTGGACTAATGTGAGGAAGAAGTCTTATTTTCCCAAATAATTCTCCTGTTATCTGACTGAAACTGTCAAATATTGAAACAAGTGCAAAAGTAAAAAATATCTGTTCTTTATTTAATCCTGAATAAGCGAAAAAAAAGACAGAGAAAACTCCTAATATGATTACTGAAGAATAAAAAATCCGGGATAACCTATATCCAGATTTTTGATATAAAGTAAACAATTCATAAAATCCGACTATGATTATTAAAATTGAAATACATCTGAACACTAAAGGGAAAAAAACAATGCTGCCAGCAACAATATTTATAATAAAAAAATAAATCAGGGTTTTTACCCAGCTTTTCCTGGCTGCGTCCTTGTCTTTTTTCCTGTTTATGAAATAAAAGCTTAAGAAACCAATGAGAAAATAGAACAGAAGCAACCCATAAACAGTCTGTATGAAGCTCATAGTATTTGACTAAGTTATTTTTTTATTATCATTATTATTCCAAAAACAATCATGCCCAGGGCATACAAGAGACGAATAGGGTTTTCAGTTTTACCTATTTTAATCCCGGCAAGTAGTTTTGGCCCCAAAATGGCGCCAATAATTGCACCCGAGGTAAGAAAAAAAACAAGAGTAAGATCAATCTCGCCAACCAGAAAATGTCCTCCAATTGCTGAAAAATTATTTACAGTTGATACCATTAAAGATGTACCAAGCACAATTTTTAATGGCACTCCCATGGCAAAAAGGCTTGACTGGACAGGAGCCGTACCGGAAGTACCAAAAGTACCTGTAATAATTCCTGAAATAAATCCAAAAACAGAACTTACAATAATCCTGCATACTCCGGAAATAACTGGCTTACCCAGGCCTTTATTCAATGATTGTTTCTCCCGCCATTTCCCCAGGAGCATTATTATTGCCATTATTATTGAATAAATCCCGAAACTTATTTTTAACTGATTTGCGCTGATTAAACTTGTTAATTTGGCACCCATTAAAGCTCCAGCAATTCCAAAAAAAGCAAATATCATCCCAGTGTGGATATCAATATTAGCATTTTTATAGTGACCAAATGAGCCGACAATACAAATTGGAAGGGAAGCAGCAAGAGATGTTGCAATTGAAATCTGAGCAGGAAAGTTATATAGTAATGTAAGAATCGGAATAAAAAAGAAACCACCACCACCACCAAGCATAGAACCATATAATCCGACAATAAAACCTATAGCGGGTAGTAAAAGATATGCATATTCAAAGGATGAATGAAAAATCATTTGATTTATGTATTGTCAAACCTTTTCTCTTTCAGAATCCAGTAAAGACCTTTAACATTCGATCTCATTTCTCTGATAAGAAATTGTATTACAATATGTTCAATAGCGCCCAATATCCCCCAGCATATAGTGAAATAATAAAAAGGAGTTATGAAATCTATTGTGAACAGGCATATTATGAAAGCTCCCTGAATATACCCTCCGATTTTTGTGGAATAAAGGTGAAAACTTGGAAATTTTTTAAATTTAATTAATGAAATAATTACAGTAAGTATCAGAAAGCCCATGAAAATCATAAAGCTTATCAGATGATGCTTAAATTGTTCCATTTTAAAAAGAAAGATGCCTGTAAATGCCAGAAGATATGTCAGATTATCAGCAAAAGCGTCTAGTTTTGCCCCGATTTCAGTTTCTTGTTTTAATATTCTTGCAAGAAATCCATCAATCGCATCTGAGAGTAAATTAATAACAAGGAAAATTACAAAAAGAAATTCCCTGCCTTTTAAGGCAAAGAACAAAATCAGAGGGAAAACCAGCAGCCTGTATATTGTAATCATATTCGGAACGGTAAGGATTTCCTTCCTTTTCATCAGGCTGATATTCTTAGTTAATTTAGACTCTAAAACTACTTCCTCAACAGATTTTGGATTTTCAATTTATCCAACCATGATACTGTTGAGAAATATTTGTTACTAAGTTATTTATTTTTAATGTATTTTGTCCAATATTCCTAAGTATATATAAATGAAGATCAAATGGATTCAATGTGTACTGATTCTTTAATCTGGTGTTTTCTGATTTTAGAATCTATACGGAAATGATAATTTGACCGAAATATACCTGCTGCCTGATTATTGATGATCTATCAATATATCTGATCTGCGTTATTTCGGTTCAGGAATCTTTCTATAACGCTGATAATTGAGATCGATTCGCTTCTTGTTAAAGAAAATGATTGGCTTTTCCCGCTATTAATTAAATGCACGAATTCGGACAGTTCATACCTTAATCCATCTTCCTCAAATTCATACGAGAATTTTTGATTTTTACTGAAGTTTTCAAATTTTATTTCAAAATATTGCGTTTTCCACCATGGTGCCGGAACATAAATATAACCCCTGGTCCCGGATATTATAAGATCTCCCTCCGACTTTACCCCCAGTCCAACTTTTCCCGTAAAAATTCCTTCCGGATAAATCAGAATTATTTTTGTAAACATATCCACATTATGGACCTTGTCGAAGTAAGAATAAAAATGAAAATCTTTAAAATCGGTCCCCAGGAGCCGGACTGCAGCTAAGAGCGGATATGAACTTAATTCAGTCATGCTTCCTCCAGCCATTTCTTTGTGAAGTTCGCGTACCGGTCCTTCAACAAGCTTAGTGAATGTTGCATCAATATTTTTAATATCCCCGATAATTCCGCTTCCGGCAATTTCCTGTAATTTAAGGAACCCGGGTGCATAGGCAGTTTTTATTGCTTCGAGCAGGACAAGCTTATTTTTTTCGGCAAGTTGATATAGTTTGACAGCATCTTTCTCAGAAAGAGTCAGCGGTTTTTCACAGAGAACATGCTTCCCTTTTTCCAAAGCCTTTATGGCATATTCAAAATGAGTCAGATGAGGCGTTGCAATATAAACAGCATCTACTCTGTCAAGAAATTCATCGTAGTTAAATGAATAGAAATCTATTTTATGTGTCTCTTTGAAATGCCGTAAATTATCTACATCAGATATCAGACCAAACACACCTTTCAGCCTGATCCCTTTTACAAATACTAATTCGCGGATAAAGCGTGTGGCAATTCTGCCGTAACCGACCATTCCCAGATTAATTTCTCCAGATATTACTCTCCCTTCCCCGGGTTCTGATGTAACATTAACCATGATTTATAAATTGACAGCTTGTTGATGTCCTGATGTTTACTTATAGCTTTTAAACTACATGTCTTATCTGTCTCAGATTTTGAGATTAAAAAGCATTTCAGAAGCCAGATAACCAAAATAAAGGCCGAAAATACTTAGAACGACACCAAGTCCTTTGACGAAAACGGTCAGAAATTTTGTATTTATTGTTTTTCGAAACCGGCTAATTAGTAATACAAGGAAATAAAACCAGGCAAGACTCCCTGCAGTGATAAAAAGAGCATATAATAAACTGATTATCAGATGAAAATACTGCGGGAATCTGTTGCTTTGACTTTCTTCTGGATCCTGTAACTTTATGTTGATGGCAGCTTCGCTGTTACCAGCTGATATTTCCTTAAGATCTTCTGCAGCACTGCTGTTCAGGCTGCTTATCTCCTTGACACTCTGCTTGACATAAATATCAAGTCCTCCGGTGTTGAAGCCCAGTGAGGAAACAAAGGAAATAACCAGAAAAGTTGAAGTCAGCCAGCCGATAAAAAGTGCCGGATTCAAAAAGTTTATCATACACCCTGTGTAAAACCCGCCTTTCCCGATCTTATCGACTTTTTCTGTTATGTGACTTTTATCTTCAATATGTTCGATGTCAATTTTTGTTCTGAAAGTTTTAAATCCCAGAAAAAGAAGGAACAGAGAACAGAAACAAAACAAATATGGCACTGCCGGTTTGTAATATGGATATAATTTTGTCAATCCGTAAACAGCGAAAAATACATATGTAAAGGTTCCAAATGCAGCGCCCAGGTTTACCCTGTTGCAATAAGATGCTTTTCCTTTTATAGCATTGGTCGTTATAAGGATACTTATAGGACCTGCTATCGGCATTGAAAAAATAATCCCTGCCATCAAGCCTGCCACAGAAATTGTTATAATACTTTCAGTCATTAACCTTTTATATCTTTAAAGAGCAATTTAAAAACAAATTACTGATCTCAGCGTTTCAATTTGAATTTGTTCTGTACGATTTGTCGATAATGTGTTGTATAATCAATAATAGCATAACAAGGATATTGAATACTCCGATTGTTATCCACAGATAAAGGTCAAAGCGTTTTAGAAAAGTACAGATTATAAGAGTTGTCCTGGAAGCAGAAGGACCTATTAATACCCAAAACCTGATTATCAGACTGTTTTTTCTGAAATATTCTTCAGTTGCAACATCATGAAACTCAATCTTGTGTCTCCTTGGCGTTAGCTTACTCTGCAACTTTGAATATAAAAGGTAGAGATATATAATCCGCTTCTCGAACCATTTTCCCCTTATCTTTTTTAATCTTAAATATTCTTTCCGGTATTCTATAATCCCGTCACTAAAGGTATTTTGGCGTTTTACAACTATATCGAGAAATCTTGTTCTGTAAAAGTCCACAAGCATTGACTGGATAACAGTACTAATTCCTGATAGAAATAACCAGCCCAGCATGATTGCTGGTATATTCTTGTCACGTGAAATACTGATTGCCAGGCCAATATAGACTGCCGTCACAACCATATAATCGGCTGCCCCGTCGACTATTCTGCCGATATGTGATCCACTTTTTTTCAATCTTGCAAGCTGGCCGTCACTGCAATCAAGTACTATGAAGAGGGCATAAAGCACAGCTCCGGCAGTGGCAGCCCATGACTGGCCCAGAGCATAAAATACTGCCGCTGCCAGTCCAGTGACAATCGCTGCAAAAGTGAGATTGTCCGGCTTGATCCTGGTCGAATAAATAGATTTTACAAGAAGAAAAGCAAGGGGCCGGTAAAAAACCAGGTCGATATATTCCTCAACCGCGGCCATTTTTAGAGATTTTTTGTATTCAGTATACCAGCTCATTGAATCCCTGATTTGTAAATTCTAAACTGAGGTTTAATACATTACTTTATAATATCAGGGTTCTCGTGTTTGTCAATCTTGCTTTTCATCTCAAGATAATTGGTCAGGATCTGCTTTTTGACTTTTGAGCTGCTTACACCTTTCCCGTAAGGAAAATAAAAGACTTTCACACCCAGTTTTTCAAGATAATCGTATTTCCCTAACCAGTCATCTCCAACTACAAATATATTAATGTGCAGTTTTTTTACGATTTCAGTATGATCAAGTGAATGCTGCGGTATAACTATATCAGGATATTTAAGCGCTTCAATTATCTGTATCCTTTCTTCAAAAGGTATTATCGGCGGTTCTTTATAAGAACTTACAAGTTCATCGGTACTAACTCCTACAATAAGAACATCTCCCAGTCCTTTAGCATATTTTATCATTTTCAGATGGTTGCTGTGAAAGAGATCAAATGTCCCTGAAGTATAAACTATTACCTGGTTCATTCCTGGGTAATTAAATTTGACATAAAATGTAAAAGAAACCCGAAAACAAATTTTCAGGATACAAACTTAATAATTAAACTGATCTTTAAGTTACAATTTTTGCCAGCCTGAAAGGCCTTATATCAATTTTTTCCCAGACTTTATTAATTATATATGGTTCGTCTTTTAATATACGGTCGAGCGCTTCCCTGTTCTCAACTTCATAAAGAATTGTCGATCCTATCATCTGGTCCTTATCATTAAGGATAGCTCCTCCGAAAATAAAATTTCCTGTTTTTTTGGTTTGAGCTATTTTTTCCAGATGCTCCGGCCTGCATTTCTGCCTGCGCTCTGGTGCTCCTGCATCTGTCCCATCAAAAGCTATAAGTATAAACTGCATCTCTGAAATATTTAATTAAAAATTTTGTCCCATCAAATTTAGACAATTATATTATATCCGCAGGAGCTTTGATGTTAAAGGGTAATTTATTGTACCCGAATTGTATATATTTGTTAAAGGATTGTCTTTAAAACTGTGCGAAAAAACTGACGAAATAAATTATGTCAGGGATCAGAAAAATACTTAATCCGGGAAATTTATTCCGGGATCTCCGGAGAAAGGATCATAAAAAGGTATTTGGCGCCCTCGATATTTTTAAATATATAGGTCCCGGATTACTTGTTACTGTCGGCTTTACTGATCCTGGCAACTGGGCAGCCAACATTGCTGCCGGCTCTGGGTTTGGTTATACGCTTTTATGGGTAGTATCCCTTTCAACATTGATGCTGATCCTCCTTCAGCATAATGTGGCTCATCTTGGCATAGCAACCGGAAACTGCCTTGCAGAAGCCGTAGCCTTTCATATAAGGCCAATACCAGGAAAGCTTATACTTTCCCTTGCAGTAATGGCATCTGTCGCTACCTCTCTTGCTGAAATCATGGGTGGTGCTATTGCATTGCAAATGCTATTTGAAGTACCGGTTAAAATCGGAGCAGTCCTGGTTACAATCTTCGTTATTATAATGCTCTTTACCAATTCATACCGGAAAATAGAAAAATGGATAATAGCTTTTGTTTCCATAATTGGTCTTTCCTTCCTATATGAGATATTTCTTGTCGATGTGAACTGGCCGGCAGCAACAATCTCATGGATTAAACCTTCTATTCCGGAAGGTTCCATGTTATTATTGATGAGTGTACTTGGTGCTGTTGTTATGCCGCATAATCTGTTCCTGCATTCAGAGATAATACAGAGCCGCCAGTGGAATCTTCAGGAAGAAAACATAATCAGAAAACAATTAAAATTTGAATTTGCCGATACTTTGCTGTCAATGCTTATAGGCTGGGCAATTAACAGTGCAATGATAATTCTTGCTGCTGCTACTTTTTTTGTGCAGAAAATTGAAGTTACTGAATTACAACAGGCTAAAAGCCTCCTTGAACCATTGCTTGGCTCTAACGCGGCAGTTGTATTTGCAATCGCACTCCTGTTTTCAGGAATAGCTTCAACAATAACATCTGCAATGGCGGGAGGTTCTATTGTCTCAGGATTCGTCAGGGAACCATATAATATCAATGACAATCATACACGCATGGGTGTTTTAATCTCATTATTCGGGGCACTGCTTATCATTTTTTTCATCCGTAATCCCTTTAAGGGACTGATCCTTTCACAGGTCTTCCTGAGCATTCAGCTTCCTTTCACTGTATTCTCTCAGGTTTATCTTACATCATCTAAAAAAGTAATGGGGAAATATGCAAATAGCAGTTTTATGCGTTCTATCCTGATAATTATTGCTTTGATTGTTACTTTTCTGAATCTGAAATTATTATTTGATATTGTTTTTAAATAACCGACTATTTTACATCTGAATGGCAGAAGAAAAATATAAAACCGGATTAATCCTTAGCGGTGGTGGAGCAAGGGGTTTTGCTCATCTCGGGGTTTTGCAGGCCCTGAATGAATCAGAAATATATCCTGATGTAATTTCGGGCACAAGTGCCGGAGCTCTGGCCGGTGTTCTTTATTGTGACGGGTATTCGCCGAAAGAGATTTTGAAAATAATGAAAGCCAGCAGTCGTCTTGAATATATGAAACCCACTCTTCCCCGTGATGGTTTATTACAAATATCTGGTTTAATAAAGATCCTCTCCAGTCATCTCCATGCAAAAACCTTTGAAGAACTTAAAATACCACTATTCGTTTCAGCAACAAATATCAACAACGGCAAGGTTGTTTATTTTTCAAGAGGAGAACTCCTGGACCCGGTAATTGCATCAGCAAGTATTCCTGTTTTATTTAAGCCTGTCATAATCAATAATAGTTATTTTGTTGATGGAGGAGTGCTGGATAACTTCCCGATTCGACCTCTTGAGGGTAAGTGCATGACAACTATCGGTTCTTTTGTTAATCCGCCAGGTTATGAAGAACACACTACTGGATTAATAAAAATTGCTGTCAGGACATTCATGTTAAGCATGTCAAAAGAAATGCTCGAAAAATCGAAAAAAGTCGATCTCTTCATAGCTCCTGATGAACTGAAGAATTTCAGTATCCTGGATCCTGAAAAAGCTGAAGAGATATTCAGTATTGGCTATAAAGCTGCTAAAGCAAAGCTCGAAGATCAGGATTTCCAGAAACATCTTTTAGAAAAACCTGATCGTAATTTAATCTGAGTCTATTAATATTCAATACGGTTTTAACTACTTAAAGTAACTGCTGCCGTCCCAGCAATGAGTACATAATTTTTCCTTAGGCAGGCCGATTGATTCGATAAGATCATCAAGCCGCTGATAAATAAGAGAGCTGAGATCAAGATTCTCGGCAATTTTCTTAACCATTTCCCTGTATTTTTCCGAATCCGGATCCGAATACTCCTGAAGATTGCTGTCATCGCCGTTCATTTGTTTGATCGCCCTTCTGCCCGCCAGTTCCATTGGTGTTCTTGACTGTGTAAAATTCAGAAAATCACAGGGATACAACAGTGGGGGACAGGCAATTCTCATATGTAATTCCATGGCGCCGCTTTTCCGCATGTCATTTGTATTCTCCTTTAACTGGGTCCCGCGTACAATGCTGTCATCTATAAAAATAATTTTCTTGCCTTTAATAATAGCTTTGTTAGGAACAAGCTTCATCCTTGCAACAAGGTCTCTCTGTTCCTGAAACGAAGGGAGGAAACTTCTCGGCCAGGTTGCTGTATATTTAGAATATGCTCTTTTATTGGGTATCTTTTTTTCGTTGCTGTAACCTATTGCATGCCCTACCCCGGAATCAGGTATGCCACAAACAAAATCAGCATCAACAGAATCTCTGCGTGCCAGTGCAGCACCGCATCTGTAGCGGCATTCCTCAACATTAATACCTTCATAATATGACGGAGGATAACCATAATAAACCCACAGAAAAGAACAGATCTGCATTTTTTCTCCCGGTTCTCTTAGCCGGGAAAATCCTTCTGCCGTAACCTGAACTATTTCACCTGGTCCCATAAAATAATCAAGCTCAAACCCCGTGTTCGGAAATGAACACGACTCAGAAGCGACTGCATAAGCACCTTCTTTTTTACCAATGACAACAGGCGTCCGTCCCAGTTTGTCTCTGGCTGCAATTATTCCATTTTCTGTCAGGATCATTAGAGAACACGAACCCTTGATGTTTTCAAAAACATTTTCAATTCCGTCAACAAAAGTGTCTTTTTCACAAATCAGGCTGGCGATCATTTCTGTTGGATTGGTGTTCCCTTCAAAATTCTCGGTCAGGTGTTTTTTTCCAAGCAATATTCTCTTCTCAAGCTCAGCGATATTCAGCACCCGGCTCACGGTTACAATTGCAAAACGGCCAAGATGTGAAGTAAAAAGAATTGGTTGGGGGTCTGTATCACTTATGATGCCCATACCTGAATTGCCGCTGAATTCCTGTAATTCACTTTCAAATTTTGTCCTGAAATATGAATTCTCAATCGTATGTATTGAACGTTTGAATCCTTTGCCGTTGGCAATAAATACCATACCTGCCCGTTTTGTGCCCAGATGGGAATGATAATCCGTTCCGTAAAAGATTTCTTTCACACAATCTGTTTTGGATACAACACCGTAGAAACCACCCATAATATTGAATATAAAAAAGTTAAGAAATAATAATTCATTGGTAAATTTAATCATAGAAATGAATAATAAAATTATATGAGATATTATTATTTTTGTGGTCTTATAACTTTTTAAAAATCATTTAAATGACAGACAGTAATAATCAGTCCCAGCGTACAGGGGCAGAAAATAAGAAACCGCCGATTGGTATGATTGCAATATCAATTATTCTTGCGGCAGCCCTGATATTTCTTGTAGTAATGTATTTCGACCAGAAAAATAAAATGGTTGAGATGGAACAGGTCCTTACGCAGGAAAAAGATTCTCTGGCAAATGAACTGAGAAAACTGGCGGCAGGCTACGACACTCTTAAAACTGATAATGATACTTTGAATGCAAATCTTCAGAGAGAGAAAAAGAGAATAATAGATCTTCTTGCTATAAATGCATCAAATGTACAGCTTATAAAAAAATATAAAAGTGAGATATCAACGATGAGGGATATTATGAAAAGCTACATCGTGCAGATTGATTCCCTCAATACCCGCAATAAAATACTTGCAGCTGAAAATATTCAGATCAAAGATGAAATGACAAAGGTGCAAAATACAAATATTGAACTGAATAAAGTACGTGAAGAACTGAAATCAAAAGTAGAGATCGCTTCTGTTATCCAGGCTAAGAATATTGTTGCTGTCGCTCTCAATAAAAAAAGAAAGGAAACAAACAGGGTAAATTCACTTGATAAAGTCCGTACCTGTTTTGTCCTCCGTGAAAATCCTATAGCTTCCGCCGGACAGAAGGAAGTTTTTATGCGGGTTATCCGGCCTGATTCACTTGTTGTCACAACCAGCTCTGACAATATTTTTAATTATAAAGGAAATACCCTGGTATACTCAGCAAATCGTACAGTTGATTATCTTAACCAGGATGTTGAAATGTGTATATTTTTAGATAATACCGGTGATTTTATTATAGGTACTTATAACGTAGAACTTTATCTTGAGAACAATCTTATAGGGAAGACTGCTTTTATCCTCAGCAAGCGTTAGTCTTTCTGAACAGGCATTATAAATTCGGAGATAATATTATCTGATATCATTTTGCCCTGATTTGTCAATGTCAGGGCATTTTCTTTCTGTTCCATCAGGCCATAATTAATAAACTTTCCTGCCAGGTTAATTACATAATCATAGCCTTCTTTTTCAAATGCTTTTTCTACATATTGAAGATCAATGCCCCACATTGTTCTTAATGATGTAAGCATATATTCGTTGAATTTTGTTTTCAGATCGAGTTCTTCCTTTTCAAAGAATGTTTTGTTTCCCTTAAGCGAGTTTGCATATTTTTTGAGGTTCCTCACATTCCATTGCCTGGAATATCCGTTGAATGAGTGAGCCGATGGGCCAAGTCCCAGATACGAAACCTGTCTCCAGTAATTTGTATTATGAAGTGAAATATATCCCGGTTTGCTGAAGTTTGATATTTCATAGTGAACAAATCCTGCTTCTTCTGTTTTTTCAATCAGAAGATTGAATTCTGCAACACTTTCTTCTTCGTCTGTTTCATTAAGCCGGTTTTTTTGTTTCATTTTTCCGAATACAGTATCAGGTTCTATGGTAAGATGATACGCAGATAAATGTTTTATATCGTAGGAGAATGTCCTGATCAGATTTGAAGCCAGATGTTCAGTTGTCATTCCGGGTATTCCATAAATAAGGTCTATTGATACATTCTCAAAGCCGGCTGCAAAAGCAGAGGCAAGGGCATCAGCTGACTGTTCGCTTGTATGTCTTCTGTTCAGGAAACGAAGATCCTCATCCCGCCAGGACTGTACTCCCAGACTTATCCTGTTAATGCCCAGGTTTTTTAATTCTCTGAAATAATTATCTCTGATATCATCCGGATTGACTTCTATTGTTATTTCATTTTCTGATTCAATGATGAAATTCTTCCTGAGAATATCCAGGATGAATTCTATTTCCTTAATGCTTAATACTGAAGGGGTTCCTCCTCCAAAATAAATTGTTGAAACAGTTTCCCTGTTCAGATAATCCTGCCTGATTTCTATTTCCTTTTTTAAAGCATCAAGAAACAAGGAATGATCATTGTCGCTTATGATATGATAAAAGTCGCAATAGCTGCAAAGCTTTTTACAATACGGTATATGAATATAGATCCCTGCCATTTTCTAATACATTTCATAAAAATATAAATAAATTGCAATACGAATAGTTACATTTGCTGTAAAGCTTTAAATATGATCAGAAAAAACATATTCACAATAATCACAAGTTTTATAATTGTATATCTGAGTCTGGCCGGATCCATTACATTTAATCAATCTGCTTTTCTTAATATCCCCTATATAGACAAAATCGGTCATTTCGGACTCTATTTTATTCTCATGAGTGTGATAATCCTCGAACACAGAAATTCTTTTCATAATACAAGACAATTAATCCTGGTCGCATTAATACCTTTTTTCTTTGGAACATTAATGGAATTTCTTCAGATGCTTATCACATCTGACAGGAAAGGTGAGATCCTTGATGCCGCTTCTAATACCGCCGGGATAACTGCTTCTTTATTCTTATGGTTGATTATTAAACCATATTACAGACAGAATAATTAGATAATTATTGAATTCGTACTTTCGGATTTTTTTACCAGATCATAAATCGTTCTGTTATTGAACAATTTTATTATTTCCGCTCTTATTGCGTCATAATCATCGTGAAGGGTACATTTATGACCTTCAGCATCCTTACATTTATTGTTATGCATAACGCAATTTGTAAAAATCTCTTCACCATCTATGATCTTTACAATATCAAGTAATGTTAGTTTAGATGGATCCTTTGAAAGAGAGAACCCGCCATGAGGCCCTTTAAGAGAAACAAGTACCCTGTGCCTTGTAAGCTGCTGAAGTATTTTTGCCAGAAATGGCATGGGAAGTCCAAGATCTTTTGAAATCTGCTTAATGCCTGTTTTGCCGGCATCTTTTGGCTGGCTGGCAATATATATTATTGCCCTTATTCCATATCTGCAGGAATTCGAAAGCATTTTAATATATTTTTAAAGAGATTTTATCTATTCTTCTTTTATGCCTTCCTCCCTTGAAAGAAGCGTTAAGAAATGCTTTTACTATCAGAATTGCTTCCGCATCATTGATAAATCTTGCCGGAAGTGCACAAATATTCGCATCATTATGTTCTTTTGCCAGTCGCCCTATCGTCTCATTCCAGCACAAAGCACTTCTTATACCCTGATATTTATTTGCTGTCATATTCATACCATTTCCGGTTCCGCAAATTGATATTCCCGCATAATATTTTCCCTTTAACACTTCCTGTGCAAGAAGATGTCCATAATCAGGATAATCAACCGGTTCTTCTGAATCTGTTCCCAGATCTTTTATACTGTAATTTTCTTTAATAAGAAATGCTATTAGTTTTCCTTTCAGATTATACCCTGCATGATCAGAAGCTATAACAATGTTTTTCTTTTTCACTATGGATTTATTTTAATTGCAGATCAAATTAAGGAAAAAAATATTCTTTTATCTTTATTTTCGATTATTTTTTAATAACAAATCACTATCCGTTTTGTTTAATGATTCAACAGCCATTATTCTGCTTTTTATAATGTTAATAAATTGTAAACTGATTCATAATAACATTGAATAAAACTTTAAAAATCTCTGAGTTGAAGTTTCACTTAAAATTTAATAACATTTTAAAAGAATATTTTAATGAAATAAGGATATGGTATGAACTATTAATGAACCATAAAAACAATACATTTGATAAATTATCTGTATTGATTTCTTGTTATAACAATTGTTAATCGTTTTCATAATGCTCTGAAAATCAAAAATGGTATATTTTTTGAGCTGTTTAAAAGATGTTAACACCATGATAAATACTTAAAAAACAAAATAATTACTGTTAAAGTTTTAACACTATTAACAGCATATCATCATCATCAATAGTTTTTATATAATTTTTAATTAAATATGTTTAAGAAATTAATATTTGTTGATAAGTAATGAAGAAAACCAAACCAATTGATTATATAACTGAAATTGAAAAATTAAAAAGGAAGAAAAACGCTATAATCCTGGCTCATTATTATCAAACCGGCGATATTCAGGATATAGCTGACTTTGTGGGAGATAGTCTGGCATTATCTCAGAAAGCTGCTTCAAATGATGCAGATATAATTTTATTTGCAGGAGTAAAATTCATGGCCGAGACGGCTAAAATACTATCTCCAGGAAAGAAAGTACTACTCCCGGATGTGGAAGCAGGTTGTTCGCTGGCTGATTCATGTACTGCAGAAGAATTCACCAAATTTATAAATGAAAATCCTGGCAGAACAATAATTTCTTACGTAAATACAACAGCTGAGATCAAAGCATTATCTGACATTATTTGTACATCCTCAAATGCAGTTCAGATAGTAAATTCATTCCCTGAAAAAGAAAAATTCATCTTTGCACCAGACAGAAATCTTGGAAATTATGTAAAAAATTTGACCGGAAGAGATATTGTAGTGTTCAATGGAGCCTGCCATGTGCACGAAGAGTTTTCTATTGAAAATATACTAAAGCTTAAGGAAGAGAATCCTGAAGCAAAAATCATTGTTCATCCTGAGTGTGAATTACCTGTAAGGATGATAGCTGATTACATAGGATCTACTTCAGGATTGCTGAGTTTTATAAAGAAAGACGAAGGAAATTGCTATATTGTGGCAACAGAACCCGGGATTATACATCAGATGAAAAAAGCAAATCCTGATAAAATTTACATTCCTGCACCCCCAAAAGATTCAACTTGTGGTTGTAAGGAATGCAATTTTATGAAGCTGATAACCGTTGAAAAAATATATAATTGCCTGAAAAATGAAAATCCTGAAATAATCCTGGATGAGAAGACAATGGAAAATGCAAGGAAACCTATAATGAAAATGATGCAAATTTCTGAAAAACCGGGTCTTTAAAAAAATGAAAAAGACAACTATTTTATTGGCAATATTATTAGGAACAATTGAACTTAATGCACAGACAACTGATATAAAGGATGGTTATCAGGTCTTTAAGTATCCTAACGGTTCTGTTTCCAGTGAAGGATTATTTAGAAATGGAAAACCTGATGGCTATTGGAAGAATTATTATGTAACCGGCGTTAAGAGGTCAGAAGGAAAATATACAAATTTTATGCTTGACAGCATATGGATATTCTATGATCAGGCTTCAGACACAATACGGAAGATAAGTTATCTGTATGGTAAAAAGAATGGATATTATCTTGAATATAAAAAAGACCCTGTTTTCGGCCTCTATTTATCATCAAAGGAATTATATGCCGGAGATAAAAAAGAAGGAACAGCCTATACATACTTTCCTGATGGCAAAATACAACAGATAATCTCCTATAATGGTGATAAAAAGGAAGGATTGTCAAAGGAACTTGATAAGAACGGAAACGTTATTACACTTCTTGAATACAGAAATGATTTTCTTGTAAGCCGGCAGAAAATAAACAGAACTGATAATAATGGTCTTAAGCAGGGAGAATGGATGGAATTTTATCCTAACGGGAGCATAAAATCTGAAAAGACATTTAAAGATGATCTTCTGCATGGCTATTACAAAGAATATGACACCCGTGGCAAAATCGTCATAACAATGCTTTATGAAAACGGGGCAATAGTGAAATCAAGAGTCGAAGACGAACCGGATATTCAAATTGTTGAAAAATTTGACGATGAAAAGAAACTGATATATCGCGGCCCGTTCCGGAAAGATGTTCCTGTGGGGATCCATCGTGAATATGGAAAAGACGGAAAGGTAACAAATGGATTCATTTATAATGATGTGGGTTTATTATCGTCGGAAGGTATTATTGATGAGGCAGGAAACCGCAATGGTAAATGGAAAGATCTTTATCCGGATGGAAAAATTCAGGCCGAAGGAACTTATACTGACAACAGACGGACAGGCTTATGGAAATTCTATACAAACAGCGGTAAAGTTGAACAAACAGGAAATTATAATAACGGAAGACCTGACGGACTTTGGAAATGGTACCATGATAACGGAAATATAAGAAGAGAAGAAGAATACTTCCTGGGTCAGCGTGACGGATCTTATATTGAGTATAATGAAAACGGAGACATTATTGCCCAGGGGAAGTATTCTGACGGAGAAAGGAATGAGAAATGGACCTTCAGAAATGGTGATATAACCGAAGAAGGACGCTATATAATAGGACTGAAAGAAGGCCAATGGAAAACCTATTATATAGACGGAAAACTAAAATCAAAAGGTAATTATGTCCAGGGAAATCCAAATGGTCAGCATAATTTCTACTATCAGAACGGGAAACTCAAAGAAGAACAGTATTACAGGAACGGGCTTAAACAACAAACCTGGAAGAAATATGACGAGGAAGGAAATATCCTGCTCACCATTAGCTACAAAGATGATGTCGAAGTAAGTATTAACGGAGTAAAAATAAACCTTCCTGAAACCGATACAAAGCTGATAAAATAGTTACTTTGCCTTATTATGGAGGAAAATTTCGACATCAGGAAGAATAATATTTCTCTGGCTGACACAGAATTCGAAAAACAACTAAGACCAGTTCGTTTCGATGATTTTAAAGGTCAGCAGCAGGTAATTGATAATCTTGTCGTTTTTGTAACTGCAGCAAAGCAGAGAGGCGAATCATTGGACCATGTGCTCTTACACGGTCCGCCAGGACTTGGCAAAACAACTCTTGCTGCAATAATATCAAATGAACTTAATGTAAATCTAAAAGTAACTTCAGGCCCCGTGCTTGACAAACCCGGAGATCTGGCAGGACTTCTGACAAACCTTGAAGATGGAGATGTTTTATTTATTGACGAGATACACAGACTCAGCCCCGTTGTGGAGGAATATCTTTATTCAGCCATGGAAGACTTTCAGATCGATATCATGATTGACAAGGGTCCCAGCGCGCGATCTGTTCAGCTTACATTAAACAAATTTACACTCATTGGCGCCACGACGCGCTCAGGTCTGCTGACCAGCCCGTTAAGAGCCAGATTTGGCATAAAATTCCATCTGGAATATTACGATCACAATATTCTGACCGGTATTGTAAAAAGATCTGCTAATATTTTGAAAATCAAAATAGACGATAATGCTGCAGTAGAAATAGCAAAACGAAGCAGAGGAACTCCCCGAATTGCAAATGCAATTCTGAGAAGGATCCGTGATTTCGCACAGGTCAGGGGATCAGGGAAAATCGATATTGAAATTACTAAATATGGCCTGAATGCTTTAAATATTGATCAGCATGGCCTGGATGAAATGGATAATCGAATCCTGTCGGCTGTAATAAATAAATTTAACGGAGGCCCTGTAGGACTAAATACAATAGCGACAGCTGTTGGAGAAGAAAGTGGAACGATAGAGGAAGTTTATGAACCATTCCTGATAAAAGAAGGATTTCTTAAAAGAACTCCCCGTGGACGGGAAGCTACAGAACATGCATACAAACACCTTGGAAAGCAATTCTGGCGCACAAGGGATGAAAATACATTGTTTTAAAAAGTATTGAAATGATTACCGGCAGAGTGATCAATTGAAAACATTACTGATTTTTTCAAGACCCTTCGTGCTCAGGATCTTTATCTTTCTTCCCTGTAATTCGAGAAAGCCATCGTTTTTAAATTCGGAAAGAAGCCTTATTACCGATTCAGTTGCTGTACCAACAATATTTGCAAGTTCTTCTCTTGTAAGTGCGATTTGCAGATAATTCTGGTCATCAAGCCCAAAATCGTTAACAAGAAGAAGAAGTATCTCTGCAAGCCTTTCTCTCACAGTTTTCTGGGCAATATCAGTTATGAATGAGTTGGCTTCACCAAGTTCATGGCAGGCAAGCTTGAGCAATTCATGAGCAAAGGTTGAGTTTGATTTAACCAGGGAAATTAGTATTTCTGAAGGAATAAAACACACAGCACAATCTTCAATCACTCTTGCTGAAGTGCATGCCAGTTCATTGCTCAATACGCTCCGGTATGCGATGATTTCACCAGATTTGGCAAAACGTATGATCTGTTCTTTTCCGTCAAGACCTGTTTTAAAAACTTTTATTATTCCGCTGTGAATACAAAAAAATCCGCTGATACGGCTCCCTTCATTATAAAGGATTTCACCGCGTTTATATTGCCTGAACTCCTTTTCAAAGTTGATCATATCAACTTCTTCCGGAGACAAATGTTTAAAGATGGAACCGGTTTCATAAGCACATTTGTCACAATAGGGAACTGGTACCTCCTGTTGCTTCATTGCCTGATGATTAAATAATCTTAAATAACAAAAACATTAATAATATTGTTCAATTCTAAAATGCTGTCCGGAATTGTTCAAGGAACCTTATATCATTTTCAAAATAAAGCCGCAGATCATTTACCTGATATTTTAACATTGCCGGTCGTTCTATCCCCATACCGAATGCAAAGCCGGTATACTTATTACTGTCAATATTACATGCTTCAAGCACAGCCGGATGAACCATTCCGCAACCTAAAACTTCAAGCCAGCCAGTATACTTACAAACATTACATCCCTTGCCGCCACATATTGTACAGCTAACATCCATTTCAGCCGATGGTTCAGTGAAGGGGAAATAGGAAGGCCTCAGTCTTATTTCTGTCTTTTTTCCGAACATCTCCCTAGCAAAAAACAATAAAGTCTGCCGGAGATCAGCAAAAGAGACGTTTTCATCGATATATAATCCTTCAACCTGGTGAAAGATACAATGAGCCCTGGCAGAAATAGCTTCATTCCTGAATACCCTTCCGGGAGAGATCGTTCTTATTGGCGGTTTCTGAGCCTGCATTACACGTACCTGAACAGACGATGTGTGTGTCCGGAGAAGGATATCACGCGGATCAGAATCTTCCGTAGAGAGCCTGGAGATATAAAATGTATCCTGCATATCCCTCGCCGGATGTTCCGGCGCAAAATTCAGCTTCGTAAAGACATGATCATCATCTTCAATCTCCGGCCCTTCAGAAACCGTGAAACCAATTCTTTCGAAAATACTGATAATATCATTTCTCATGATCGAGATAGGATGTCTCGATCCCAGATTCCATGGATATGCTGGCCTGGTAATATCATTGATCCGTGATGTTTTCTGTGTTTGAATTAGAGAATCTTTCAAATAATTGTATCTCTCCTGGGCTTGCTGCTTCAATTGGTTAAGCTTTTGCCCAAGTTCCTTTTTTTCGTCAGAGGCAACATTCCGGAAATCATCAAATAATTCGGAAATATATCCTTTCTTGCTCAGGAATTTCAAACGGAATAATTCAAGGTCATCCGGACTTAAAACTGAGAATCCGGATATTTCGGCAATTAGTTTATTTATTTTATCAAGCATTCAGTAAGGTATATTTATATGAGCTATATTATCTGGAGACTATTTTTGCTTTTATGATCTTTACATCTGATATTGGTTTATCATTATTGTTTGTCGGCACGGAAGCTATTTTGTCTACCACCTCGATTCCTTCCAGCACCTCACCAAATACGGTGTAAGTTCCATCAAGACGTGGAACTCCGCCTGAGGTTTTATAAACAACACGCCGATCATCAGGTATTTTATATTCGCCTTCACTTGTAAGAAAATTGAACATTTTATAAGATGCCAGACTTTGAACTTCAGCGTCAGAAAGTGGTTTTCCAGATTTAGTTGCACTATCGGCAATATGTCTTATGATTTTATTGAAAATTGCCTGCCTTATATTACTGTTTATTGTTTCCTCAGCAATATTCAATTCTTTATCATTGAATACAGTTCCCTGAACAATGTAAAATTGTGTTCCGGAAGAACTCATTTCAGGATTAACATTATTTCCTTCGCGGGCCGCGGCAACAGCACCTTTTTTATGAAAATGAAGCCTGTTGAATTCTGAAGGAACAGTATATGTATTCAAAGAATCTGCAGATTCTGGAAAAGAAACTGTCCTTGTGGATGGATCACCCCCCTGAATCATAAAATTTTGAATAACCCGATGAAAAGATATACCGTCATAAAATCCTGAATTAACAAGCTTGATAAAATTATCCCTGTGAAGAGGTGTGTCATCGTAAAGACTGATTGTAATGTCTCCGAGAGTGGTCTTCAGCTGAATTATTGTGTTTTCATTACTATTTTGAGCGCTACAGGATATGAGTGAAAAAAGAAAGATTATTGAATAGTCTTTCACAGAGTTTTTGTTCATGAAAAAAGTAATTTGGTTGATAATGTAACTTAAATACGAAGGCAAAGATATTTAACTTTGCCCGATCATGAAAAAAATGATTTTCAAATTGTTTTGTTTTTAACCAATTAATTGGTTTTAAACGAAATTTACATTAGAAAACTATCTTTGTCCTCAAATTTTTGAATTGAAAGAAGTCAGAACACTGGCAAAGCAAACCATCATCTATGGTTTTGGTACAATAGTTCCGAGATTTCTGAACTATGGCATTTTAACTTTCTTTTATACAAGAATATTTGAAAAAAGTGAATATGGCATTGTAACCGAGCTATATGCCTGGATGGTCCTGCTACTTGTGATCCTGACATATGGTATGGAAACAGGATTCTTCAGATTTGCGCAGGACAGGAAAGACTACGAAAAAGTATACAGCACTGCATTATTCAGCCTTCTGATAACATCATCTCTTTTTCTGATCCTGGTAAATATATTTATTAAACCAGTTTCTGATGCGCTGAAGTACAGCAATAATCATGATTACATCAGGATGTTTGCTGCAATTGTTGCAATAGATGCATTTTGTGCCATTCCGTTTGCACGGTTGAGAAATGATAATAAACCATTGATATTCAGTATTATAAAGGTTACAAATGTTATAGTAACAATTATTGCTGTTATCATTTTATTGATGATCGGACCAAAACTTTATGAAACAGGACCCTCCTGGTTCAGGAAAATATATAATCCTGCGTATGGTGTAGGCTATGTTTTCCTGGCAAATCTTATCGGAAGTGCATTTACATTATTGTTACTACTGCCCTATATAGTCAGGATCAAGCCGGTATTTGAGACGGTTCTCTGGAAAAGAATGATTACATATTCATTTCCTCTTTTAATTGCAGGACTGAGTGGTTCTATAAATGATGCAATAGATAAGATATTGCTCCGGAGGATCATAGGTAATGAAACAGGGCTTGAGACAGTGGGAGAATATGGTGCCGGATATAAAATCGCAGTTCTGATGGCTTTATATATTCAAATGTTCCGGTTTGCAGCAGAACCTTTCTTCTTCGAGAGGGCAAAATATGAGAAAGCGAAGGAAACCTATGCCTTTGTAATGAAATATTTTGTAATTACAATGTTATTAATATACCTGGGAATTAACCTGTATATTTCAGGTTTTCAATACATAATCGGGAAATCATTCAGGGAAGCAATAATAGTTGTACCCATTGTCAGTATGGGATATCTGCTTTATGGAATTTATATAAACCATAGTATCTGGTACAAACTGAACGACCTTACAAGATATGGAATTTATATAACCCTTATAGGGACCCTTGTAACGATTTTAATAAATATATTATTAATACCGGCATATGGATATATGGCTTCAGCATGGGCTCATGTGGCTTCATATAGTGTAATGCTGATTATGTCCTTTATTTTTGCTCAGAAGCATTTCAGGATCAATTATAATATGAAAGGACTTATTCCGTATTTTATTGTAGCAGTGGGAATGATCGTCTTCAGCAGGGTTTTCAGATACGGATCCCTTGCAGAGGAACTGGTTATAAATACTTTCTTAATTTTAGTTTTTGTACTTTTCACACAATATAAGGATCAGACAATTTCAATTTTTCTCAGTAAAGGAACAAAATGAAGATTAAAATAGTCAATAAATCAAAACACGATCTGCCTTCTTATTCTACAACAGCATCTGCGGGGATGGATCTGAGGGCTAACCTTGAAGAATCCGTTATTTTAAAACCAATGCAACGAGCCCTGATCCCTACAGGATTGTTTATCGAAATTCCTGTTGGCTATGAAGCACAGATAAGGCCACGAAGCGGGCTGGCAATAAATAAGGGTATCGGTATTTTAAATTCACCCGGAACAATAGATGCTGATTACAGAGGTGAAATCTGTATAATTTTAATTAACTTTTCCAATGAGGACTTTATTATAAAAGATGGTGACAGGATCTGTCAGATGGTTATTGCAAAACATGAGAAAGCTGAATGGCTGAATGTTGACGATTTGGAGAAAACAGAACGTGGTCACGGAGGATTTGGCCATACAGGAAATTAATGAATATGAAAAAATCGAATATACTAGCTGCAATTATCTCAATTTGTATAATATGCATGTTCTCATGCGGAAAAAAAATAGCCCCGGCGACAGTTAAACAGGATGTAAGAAACAAAACGTACGATTCAGTCAGGTTTGACTATTTTTTTGTAGAGGCCGTTAAGCAGAAACTGATGGGTAACAGCGGCGAAGCACTGCAAAGGCTGGAGCAATGTATCAGAATTAATCCCGAAAGCGACGCAGCATATTACCAGAAAGCCCAGATAGCAATGGGACTGGGAGATCGTATACACGCAAAAATATATGCACGAAAAGCATATTCCATTGCACCGGCTAATTTTTGGTATTTAATGATGCTCGCCGGACTTTATTATAACGATAATAATATTGACAGTGCAATTATATACTATGAAAGAGCATCGTCCCTTTTTCCAGAAAAGGAGGATGTTCTGCTTATGCTTGGAAATTTATATTCAGAAAGCGGTAAATATGCCAATGCTGACGAAGTCTTTAAAAAATTTGATGCAAAGTATGGAATTAATGAAACTTCTACTGTCGCCAGCATTAAAAACATGATTCTGGCAAAAAAATATGATGAAGCACTTGCAAAGACGAACCTGCTGCTGAAGGAATTCCCGGAAGAGTTATTATACAATAGGTTCCTTGCTGAAATTTACAGTGCAAAAGGGGAAAACACGAAAGCGATGGATGTATACAGAAACCTGATAGAAAACCATCCTGAAAACCCTGAGATTCAGCTTTCATTCTGTGATTTCCTTATAAATTCAAAAAACTATAATGATTTATTTACTTTTTTGAATAAGGCAATGCTTAACGAAAAGGTAAGCAGAGAAGATAAGATATCATTGCTTGGCAGTCTGATAGAAATACCGGAAATTGTTAAGGACTATGGAAATAATCTTAATGTTGTACTAAGAATTCTGGAAGCCAACTACCCGGATGATGATATCGTTGTACTATTAAGACCTGAGCTGTTGGTAAAACAGAATAAACCTGGAGATGCTTCTAATCGACTGGAAGAGATTATCTACAAAAGACCGGATAATTATTTCGCATGGGAAAAACTACTGATTATTTACTTGCAGGCGAAAGACTTTAAAAAACTTCAGGAACGGGGAAAAGAATGTGCAACAAGATTTAACAGATCATTCATTGCAAAAATGCTGTATGCATCGGGGGCAACCGAGAATGGTAATTATGAAATTGCTTTGGATGAGCTTAGAAAGGCATCTATTTTAGCCGGAGATACCAAGGAAATGATTATGCAGGTTCTTAGTCTGAAAGCGGATGTTTATTACAGGCAGAAAAAATATAAAGAGGCATTTGATACATTTGAGGAAGCCCTTAAAACTGACAGCGGAGATCTTACAATATTGAATAATTACGCCTATTATCTTGCCGAACAGAATATGAGGTTAAAGGAAGCAGAAGAAATGGCAAAAAAGGTAATAAATATAGAAAAGAACAATACAACTTTCCTGGATACTTATGGTTGGGTTCTATACAAAAGGGGGAAAATTAAAGAAGCACAGAAAGTAATGGAAGCAATAATAAATAGCGGCGAAAAGCCAGACCCTGAATGGTATGAACATCTTGGTTATATTATGAAAAAAAGAAAGGACTGTAAAAATGCTGTAATTAACTGGAATATTGCTTTAAAACTTGACAGTACCAAAACAGACATTAAAGAGGAAATTAAAAAATGCCAAGGCTTATAATATTTGTTTTAATTCTGATTTCATTATCAGCCTGCTCAATACTTAAGAAAGAAAGAAGTTTGATTGAGCAACCAGCTGGTGGAAATGGTTTTAACATAACAAATGCAAAAATCTATAATCTGACAGGTCATGATTTTAATATAAGGAAAGCAGTTATTGAGTTGAATAGCAACAATGAAAAACAAAAATTAATAGCGAACCTTAAATACCGAAAACCTGGAACTTATTTAATTAGTATGCGCAACTGGACGGGAATTGAAGTTGCCAGAATATTTTTAAGCCCCGACACGATTTTGATAAATGATAGAATTAACAGGAAGTTATTCTATGGATCAGCAGCATATATTAAAGATAAATACGGATTATCGATTGATGCAATTCCGCTTTTGTTAGGAGACTATATACTCAATCCGGCTTCATACTCAGGACAAGATAAATGTATTAATGGGAAAATAAATTTTATAGAATTATTTGAAAACCGAAGTATTTCAGGAAATATTGATTGTTCAAATTATAAAATGCTGTCGGCTATTTTTAAAAACAAAACGGGCAGAAACGAAATAATAATGGATTACGGTGATTTTAAAAAGGGTAATGGTATTATTTTTCCCAGAAGTATAAACTTAAGTGATGGTGAAGGTAAACTATCTTTATCTATAAGTCTTTCAGATGTAGAATTAGGTGTTAATGATATTATAGATTTCATTCCGGGCAACGGTTATGAAAAGGTATTATTGAAATGAAGAAAATAGTTTATCTGTCTGTAATATTTATTATTTGTGTATTTCATAAAACGTTCGCACAATCGAGGACCGAACTCGAGGAACAGAGAAAGAAAGCACTTGAAGAAATAAATTACGTCGATCAGGTACTGAAAAATACTGAAAAGGAAAAAAATGAAAGTATTAATTCTTTGAGAATTTTGTCAAACAAGCTTGCACTAAGAGAATCTGTTGTAAAAGGGATGAAGCAGGAAATAAGTCTGTTGAGTGAAAGAATTGATCTGAACAAACTTGCGATTGAAATGATGGAAAGAGATCTGGTTATTCTAAAAAATGATTATTCTAACTCAATAATGAATTCATTCAGATTAAGAAAATCGAACCCGGAAATAATATATATCTTATCAGCAAAGGATTTTAATCAGGGATACAAGAGAATTAAATACCTGCAGCAAATAACAAAATTTCGAAGAAATGAAGCTGAAATTATTGCAGAATTAAAGAGCGAAATTGGTGAAACAAAAGTTAGGCTGGAATCAGATTTGGCAAGAATATCGGATCTGAAACAAAAAGAAGAACAACAAAAAAATCTTTTAAAAGGGGAACAAACAAATGAGCAAAATATTTTAAAATCGTTAAGAAATAAAGAAAAGCAACTGAGAAAGGAACTGGAGGAAAAGAAGAGAGTAGCTGGAAGAATTGAAAAGGAAATTGCAAGAATAATTGAAGAAGAACGAAAAAAAGCGACAAAAGGAGAGCTTACACCAGAGCAAAAACTCATAAGTGATAATTTCTCGGATAATAAAGGAAGATTGCCATGGCCGGTTGAAAGGGGAGTAATTACAAGTCATTTTGGAACTCATCCGCATCCGATTCTTAAATACGTAACAGAAGAGAATATTGGAATTGAAATAACAAGCCAGCCTAACACGGTTGCAAGAAGTATCTTTAAAGGGGAAGTATCAGCAATTTCTACTATTCAGGGGGCAAATATGACAGTTATTATTAAGCATGGTAAGTATTTATCTGTTTACAACAACCTGGTAAAGGTAAGAGTTAAAAAAGGCGATAAAGTTGACGTTAAGCAGATAGTCGGAGATATTTATCAGGATCCTGAAGAAAACAATAATTGTACATTAAAATTCATGATTTTTGAGGAAAAAAATGCCTTGGATCCTGAAGCCTGGATAACAAAAATGTAATATGTTTTGAAACAAATTGAAAAAAATCAAGTATAAGGGAATTAGAAAAAAGGGAAATGCTAAAGAAATACAGAATAGTTTCTAAGATCGGAAATTTGCGAATCATAGAGAAGGCAATTGATGACATTACAGCGGAAACAGGAATAAGTCAGGATAGTTACGGTAAAATTTTGATCGGTACTCTGGAAGCTGTTAATAATGCTATTGTGCATGGAAATAAGTCTGATGAGAATAAATTCGTCAGTGTGGATATAAATATGGGCAAATCAAATCTTGAGGTTACCGTAGAAGACCAGGGAAAGGGATTTAAACCATCTGAAGTTCCTGATCCCACTAAGCCTGAGAATATTGAGGCATTAAACGGAAGAGGCATTTTCCTTATGTCAAGACTGGCAGATGAAATAAAATTCAATAAAAAGGGAAATAAAGTAACATTAATTTTTAAAAATGTTAGAGCTTGAAAATAAGGATATTTTATGACAACGTTAAATTTCGTCTGAAAGAGAGCAAGAAAGTTTTAAAGATTGTAGAAAAGGTCATCAGGAGAGAAAAAAAAGTTCCGGGTGACCTTGTTTTTATTTTATCAAACAACAAAGAAGTAAGGAAAATCAATAAAGAATTTCTTAGTCATAATTACAATACAGATGTTATTGCATTCGATTATTCTAACGGAAAGATTTTAAATGGAGAGATTTATATCAGTTGTGAGAAGGTAAAAGAAAATGCAAATAACTATAAAGTTAGTTACAGGGAGGAATTGATAAGGGTAATGATTCATGGGACTTTACATTTATGCGGTTATGATGATAATACAGAAGAAAAGAGAGAACTGATGATGGAAAGAGGTGAGAAATGGATATCAATGCTTAAGTAAATGAAATTTAAATATGATATAATTGTTGTGGGAGGTGGGCATGCAGGATGTGAAGCTGCCCATGCTGCAGCCAGGATGGGTGCAAGAACGTTGCTGGTTACAATGGATATGACAAAATTGGCTCAGATGTAATGTAATCCTGCTATGGGAGGTATAGCAAAAGGGCAGATTATTCGGGAAATTGATGCTCTTGGAGGATTAAGTGGTCTGATTACTGACAGAAGCATGATACAATACAGGATGCTAAACAGATCAAAAGGACCTGCAATGTGGAGCCCGAGGGCACAATGTGACAGACAAAAATTCTCAATAGAATGGAGGAAAGCGCTGGAAGATACAAAAAACCTGTACATGTGGCAGGAGGAAGCAAAAAAACTTATTATTGAAGAAGGTAAAGTAAAAGGGGTTGAGACATCATTCGGAACTCAATTTTATGCGGAGGCGGTAATCCTGACAAATGGAACATTTTTAAACGGTCTGATGCATGTGGGATTTAAAAGGAAACAGGGAGGAAGATCGGGGGATGAGGCATCAAAAGGACTTAGCGACCAGTTGGCTGAAATTGGATTCACTGTTGAAAGAATGAAAACAGGAACAAGCGCAAGGATTGATGGAAGGACCATTGATTTTGGGGCAATGACAGAGCAAAAGGGAGATGAAGAAAAAAGATCATTTTCATTCCTAAACAGGAACTTTGAAATAGAAGACCAAAGAAGTTGCTTTATAACTTATACCAATGAAGAAGTCCATGAAGAATTAAGAAAGGGAATGGAATATAGTCCTTTGTTCAAAGGAATTATTAAAGGAAGGGGTCCGAGATACTGTCCAAGCATTGAGGATAAGATAATAACATTTAAAGACAAGAAGGCTCACCAGTTATTTATTGAACCAGAGGGTAGAAACACAGTTGAATATTATGTTAACGGGTTTGCAAGCAGTTTGCCATTAGAAGCTCAGTTTAAAGCGCTAAGGAAAATAAAAGGGCTTGAGAAAGTTGAAATATTCAGGCCAGGTTATGCGATAGAGTACGATTTTTTTCAACCTACCCAGCTTAAAGCAACTCTCGAAACAAAGAGAATAGAGAATTTGTATTTTGCGGGACAAATAAACGGAACAACAGGATATGAAGAAGCAGCTGCACAAGGTATTATTGCAGGAATAAATGCTGTAATGAAAATTAGTGGAAAGGATGAACTGGTTCAGGGAAGAGATGAGTCATATATTGGAGTGCTTATTGATGACCTTATAACAAAGGGAGTGGATGAACCTTATAGAATGTTTACTTCAAGAGCAGAATACAGAATACTTTTAAGACAGGATAATGCTGATGAAAGATTGACAAAAAAGGGATATGAAATTGGACTGGCAGGAAAAGAAAGACTGGAAGCTTTACTTAAAAAAGAATCACTCATTAATGATATATTAAATATTCTTAACGAGAACAGTATTGCTCCGGTTAAGATTAACGGATTCCTTGAAGAAATCGGGACAAATAAGATAAAGCAACAGGTTAAGGCAATTACACTGGCAGCACGACCACAGATAAGCATAATAAAATTGTTGGATTTTATCGAGCAGGGCAAAGTATTAAAGGAAAAAGCAGGTGATCTTCTATGGGAAGTAACAGAAGCAGCAGAAATCAAAATTAAATACGAAGGTTATATAGAAAGGGAGAAAACAATTGCAGATAAAATTAAAAGACTTGATAAGTTAAAAATACCTGAAGATATAAATTACAGCGAACTTTTATCAATTTCAACAGAAGGACGACAAAAGCTTGAGAGAATAAAACCGGTAAATATTGGTCAGGCAGGCAGGATAAGCGGAGTTTCACCTTCTGATGTAAATATTTTACTAATGTATCTGGGGCGATAACTGTGTTCCACGTGGAACAAATTTTTATTTTATTTTTTATTTTTATTGTATATTTCTCAGATAGATGATAATAGAATCTAATTTAGTTGACATTCATTGTAAAGAAGTTTATCCTGCCAGGTTGACGGTTAATGGTTCTATTATTGAAAATGTGGAACGAATTGATAAAGAATTAAAGCAATATGTTATACCTGGTCTGATTGATTCGCACATTCATATTGAAAGCTCTTTAGTAACACCAGCCTCATTTGCCGGACAAGCTGTTTCACGTGGAACAACCGGAGTAGTTTCAGATCCGCACGAAATAGCAAATGTTCTTGGTGTTGAGGGAATTAACTTCATGCTGCAGGATTCTGCAAAGGTTCCGCTGAAATTTTGGTTCGGAGCTCCATCATGTGTTCCGGCAACAACATTTGAATCAACCGGTGCTGTAATAGACTCCTTCGCGATTGGAAAATTGCTGGATGATCACAGAATAAAATATCTGGCTGAAATGATGAATTATCCCGGCGTAATTAATGATGATCCGGAGGTGCATGGAAAGATTAAAGCTGCAATTAAAGCAGGAAAACCAGTAGATGGTCATGCTCCGGGATTAACTGGCCGGGATCTCAGAAAATATGTTAAATCCGGAATTTCAACAGATCATGAATGTACTTCATTAGATAAAGCTCTTGAAAAAATAAGTCTTGGAATGAAGATTTTAATACGGGAGGGAAGTGCAGCACGTAACTTATCTGAACTGAAAAACCTGATCCGGACAAATCCGGATATGGTAATGTTATGTAGTGATGATATGCATCCGGAAACATTGATAAAGAGACATCTTGATAAAATAATAACTCAACTCTTATCTGAAGGATATGACCTTTTCAATGTACTTAGATCCTGTACTCTTAATCCTGCAGTTCATTATTCTCTGAATGCAGGATTATTACAAAAAGGCCAGCCAGCAGATTTTGTGCTAATTAATAATTATCTCGAAATGAACATACTCGAGACATGGATTGAAGGAAAGAAAGTTTACGACCGTGGCCGGATACTTTTTGAATATAAAAAAGAAGATCCGGTAAACAGATTCCAGGCATCTTTTGTGTCAGAAAAGCAGCTCGAAATAAAGAAAAGCGGGAACAAAATGCGCGTTATTCAAGCTTTTGACGGTGACCTTAAGACAAGAGAATTATTAATTAACGCTGGAAAAGGAAATTATTTTGAACCGGATCTGAAAGGAGACATTTTAAAAATTGTAGTAAAGGACAGATATAATGATAGCCCTCCGGCAGTTGCGCTTATAAAAGGATTCAAATTACGAAAAGGAGCATTTGCAAGTTCCGTTGCTCATGACAGCCACAACGTAATTTGCATCGGCACAAATGACAAGGATATTACATTGGCTATGAACAGAATCATTGAGATGAAAGGCGGACTTTCCGTCGCCTGCAAGAATGATGTTGAAATCCTTCCACTCCCGGTTGCCGGGATAATGTCAAATATGCCTTTAAAATATGTTGCCGGAGAATACGAAAAAATGTCAGCTAAAGTCAGATCCATGGGAAGTGAAATGGAAGCGCCCTTTATGACATTGTCATTTATGGCCCTCCTGGTTATTCCTGAATTAAAATTAAGCGACAAAGGATTGTTTCACGGGACAACATTTAATTTTGTTCCTCTGTTTACAGATTAATAATCGGCTTTGCAATTATGATAATCTGCAGTCTTTTCCACAATGTCTATTGATCCAATAAAAATATTGCCGCAGCTTCCTGAAAGACCAGGAATATATCAGTTTCTTGATAAAAAGCAAAATATCATCTATGTTGGCAAAGCAAAAAGCCTTAGAAAAAGGGTTAGTTCATACTTTGCAAGGAATCAGTCAGCCAAAACTGCCATCATGCTGAAAAAGGCAGAGGAATTAAGCTATTTAATCGTTGATAATGAAGCAGATGCTCTTCTCCTGGAAAACAACCTGATTAAAGAACACCAGCCCAGGTACAACATCCTGCTAAAAGATGATAAAACATTCCCCTGGATCTGCGTGAAAAATGAATCGTTTCCCAGGGTATTCAGCACCAGAAATATCATAAAGGACGGATCTTATTATTTTGGTCCCTATACTTCCGGGCTGATGGTAAAAACACTTCTGACGACCATAAGACAACTTTACAAACTCAGAAGCTGTTATCTTAATCTTTCACAGGAAAACATAAAATCAGGGAAATTCAAGGTATGTCTTGAATACCATATTGGTAATTGCAAAGGTCCATGTGTAGGCCTTCAGAGCGAAAATGAATATGAGGATAACATAAGGCAGATTAAAAGTATTCTGAAAGGAAACATCTCAACAGTTATTGATCAGCTAAAGAAAATGATGTTTAAATATTCATCAGAAACCAAATACGAAGAAGCTCAGATAATTAAAGACAAAATTGAGACACTGAATAAATTTAAAAGTCATTCGGCTGTTGTAAGTAACACAATAAAAAATGTGGATGTTTTTGGATTTTCCCAGGATGATAATAACATCTACATAAGCTATTTGAAAGTAGTTGATGGATATGTAATACAAGCATATACGCTTGAAATAAAAAGCAGGGTTGACGAAGAGAAAGAGTCTTTACTAAGCTCCGGTATAACTGAAATAAAGCAAAGATTATCAATTGATTCCGAAGAAATTATAGTTCCATTTAAACCCGATATAAAATTTGAAAAAGTAAAATATACTGTTCCACAGAAAGGCGAAAAACTCAAATTGCTGCAGCTTGCAGAACGGAATGCAGTATACTTTAAACTTGAACAAAAGAAAAAAAAGCTTGATACCGGCCTGAAAGATCGGACAGGAAAGAATCTGGCAAAACTGAAAACGGATCTTCACATGGCAGAATTGCCACTTCATATAGAGTGTTTTGATAATTCCAATATTATGGGCAGGAATCCGGTTGCGTCATGCGTCGTCTTCAGAAACGGTAAACCCTATAAAAAAGATTACAGACATTTTAATATTAAATCGGTTCAGGGACCCAATGATTTTGCATCAATGGAGGAAATTGTCTACCGTAGATACAGCCGAATGATACAGGAGGGTCTTTCCCTGCCACAGCTGATAATAATAGACGGTGGAAAAGGTCAGCTATCATCTGCAATAAAAAGCCTTAAGAAATTAAATCTTAATGAGAAAATAACGATAATAGGAATAGCAAAAAAACTGGAAGAAATTTATTTTCCCGGCGATAACGTTCCTCTGTACCTGGATAAAAATTCGATCAGTCTGAAAATCATCCAGCAGCTAAGGAACGAAGCTCATCGCTTTGGAATTAATTTTCACCGCGATAAAAGATCTTCGGAATCCCTGAGATCTGACCTTGATGAGATAAAAGGGATTGGCAGTAAGTCGAAAGAGATATTATTAAAAAAACTTGGTTCAGTAGACAAAATCAAAAATGCGCATTTTGAAGAATTAAAAAACCTCATCGGTAAGTATAGAGCAGGAATTGTAGTGGATTATTACAAAAATGAAGCTGAATCAAACTGAAAACTATATCGTTATAAAACAACTTATATTATTAGCAATTAGTTAAATACATTGTTTTTACTCAATCTTAACTTAAGGAGAATTCATTATTTGACAGTTCCCCCGGGTATCCACGGTTAATTTAACCGGAAAATGAGTAAAATTTCCTTTTTCAGATCTCCCTGGCTAAGGCCGGGAAAAAAGTTTTCAAATCATCTGAAATATCTGTGGAACCAGCGGTGAACAAAACTTTCATTCCGAGAGTTTCGGCTACTTTGGTGTTTCCCTCATAATCATCTACAAAAAATGACTCACTTGCATTTAATCTGTATTTTTTAAGCAAAATACGGTAGATATTAGGATCTGGTTTTGAGAAATTGACCTCTGCTGAAATTATCCCGCCGTCAAAATATTTGAAAAATGTAAAACGATTTCTTATCTCATCGAAGATGTCCATTGGGAAATTGGACAGGTAATAAAGCTTGAAATTTAGTAATTTCAATAAAGGGAGAAGCCGTGTATTGTTTTCAAGGGGAAACATAATATCGGTCCTTAAATCAAACATATCTGCTATTTGCGGCCTTTTAAGTGATGATTTTACTGAAAGCAGATCAATTGCCTCGGCGGTTGTGATGTTTCCATTATCGAGCATAGACCATTCACGGCTGCGGAATATTTCGTTAAGAATTACTTCCCGTATGTTAGGTGGGTAATTATTCTTTTCCAAATATTCTGCCGGTCTGAAGCTGATTAGTACATTTCCCAGATCAAAAATGATATTTTTTATCATATCAGGGATTCTTCATGCTGATAGGTTGCCCGGTGGCTTCAAGTACATTCCACCACAGTTCACCCTCGATATCGATTTTTTTCCGTTTCGCCACCGCCATTGAAATTGGTAGTAAAGTAAATTCATTATTCCAGTAGCCAACAACAAAGTCGGTTTTCCCGGCTAGTGCAGCATGAACGGCATTTTGCGCGAGCAGATTGCAAAACTTACTGTCATTGGCATTTGCTGGTGCGCTTCTGACTATATAGCTTGGATCGATATATTTAATTGAAAACGGGAATCCTTTTGAGATGAATTCCTCTTTGATCTTTTCTTTAAGATAAATTCCAATATCTTTATGTTTAACATTTCCGGAAGCATCTTTTTCCTGATCCCCGGCTTCAAAAAAATCCTGTCCTGCCCCTTCAGCAACAACAACCACAGCATGATGTCTGTCTTCCAGTCTTTTACGTAATATCTTAAGGAATCCTCTCGGTCCGTAAAGATCAAAAGAGATTTCAGGAATCAGGACAAAATTAACTTCCTGAATAGCAAGAGCGGCACTTGCTGCAATAAATCCTGAATCACGACCCATCAGTTTGACAAGAGCAATGCCGTTATTGGCTCCGTATGCTTCATTATGAGCATTACGGATAATATCATTGGCAATAGAAAATGCAGTTTCAAAACCAAAAGATTTCTGTATAAGATCAATATCATTATCAATTGTCTTCGGTATACCCGCTACCGCTATTCTAAGTTTCCTTTTTTCGATTTCCTCGTAAATTGCATGAGCTCCTCTAAGCGTTCCGTCTCCTCCAATACAAAAAAGAACATTTACATTAAGAATCTCCAGAGTGTCAACCATTTCCGCTACGTTTTGATTGCCTCGGGAGGTTCCCAGAAAGGTTCCGCCGGAAAGGTGTATGTCGCTCACCATTGAAGCAGTTAAGTCAATGACAGGATGGTTATACTTTGAGATCAATCCTTCATAACCATATTTTATACCCAGTATCCTGTTTATTCCATATCTGTAATACAACTGGTTAACAAGGCTTCGTATCACATTGTTTACTCCCGGGCAAAGGCCGCCGCAAGTTACTATGGCAACTTTGGTTTTTGCCGGCTCAAAGAATATATTCTCTTTTGGACCTGCTTTTTCGAAAGAGACAGGTATCTCTCCGGTTTCTTTGCATTTGTTGAAATTAGCCACAGAAACATCATATATAATTCTGTCGTCATCATCAACAAATCTGTACACAGGACTATCAGTCCGGGGGCTTTGTTTAAGGGGTGAGATAACATTTCCCTTTCCCAGGCTGCTTACCAGAAAATCAGTGTATTTCATAATATTATTTTTGATTTCCTTAAAAGCAATAAGAACGCTTTTAAAAATCAAAAATAGTTAATTTTTTGGATGATTGATAAATAGCAAAATGATAATAAACACTAATACGTCATCAACAGGCAAATCGTTATTTCTGTATTATTTGTTTAATTCGTCCCACCTGCCCGTTCTCCAGTTTTACTTTTATTCCGTGCGGGTGATTTGGAGAGGATGTTAAAACTTCCTGAACCCTCCCTCCGGTCAATTTACCTGTACGCTTGTCTTCTACAAGTTCAACCATTACTGAAATACCCGGACGAATGTCGGCTCTCCGCGTCCCATCTAAACCCCGTAATTTTACTAGAGGATCCATTATATTATTTTTATATAAGACTGCAATAATAAAAAAATTTTTTCTGATTTTTTAATAACAAAAGTGCAAGACAATTTAACAGGATGAGAATCGGAAAAATATCAATATGTCCCTTTTACCCTGGTTTTGATTCTGTAAAGACCTTTACCGGCAGTAATTATAAGACTTTTCCTGTTTTTATCTCCAAAGCACACATTAGTTGCTGATCTTTCCGGCAAACTTATATTTCCTAATTTTTTACCGGTTTTATCAAAGACAGTCACACCTCTTCCTGTAAGATATAAATTGCCTTCAGAATCTATTGTGATACCATCTGACCCCATCTCGCAAAATAGAGTTTTGTCTGTCAGTGAACCATCCGGATTTACAGTATAAGACCATGTTTTATTGCCTTTTATATCAGCAATATATATTTTTTTCCCGTCCGGAGTGCTCACAATACCATTAGGACCACGCAGATCTTCGACAATACGCACAACTGTTTTTAGATCAGGTTTAATATAATATACACATTCCTTATCCTGTGGCATATTTGTATGATCCCAATATTTCCGTACATAAAAAGGATCAGTGAAATAGATATGACCGGTTGATGTTATCCATATATCATTCGGACCATTATATGGTTTATCATTAAAAGTGCCAGTTATTATTTCAACTTTTTTATCGGGAGAGATGCGCCAGACCTGATTCTTTTCATCAGCACAGGCCCACAGGTAGCCTTTTTTATCAAGATAGAGCCCGTTAGCCCGGCCGGCGGGTTGCAAAAAGACCGACAAACCTGTTTTAAAATTGTATACCATAATCCTGTCATTAGGCTGATCAGTGAAATAAATGCTGCCCTTTTTATCAACAGCCGGACCTTCTGTAAACTCGAATCCGTCAGCTAGTTTCTCCACTACGGCTCCTTTTTGTATAATTCTCTCGAGACCTGTCGGTTCCTGAGCTTTGGCGTAACTAAAAATCGAAAACATAACAGCTATCATAAGAAGGGATCTGTTTTTATTCATAATATTAATAGAATTTAAAGTGGTAGTATTTAATTATTTATTTAACGTTATTAATTTATAGCTAATGCCTGTCCTGTCCAATTAAATAATCAGGACTTTAAAACTTTTCTCATTCTTTCAATACAATTATCAATCTGATCTGTTTGCTCAAATCCGATTATGATCATATCAACTGTGCCCAGACCAAGGACGAATTTCAGAGACTGGTCGAGTTTTTGAGTATCATCCCTAAAGCTGCCATTTCCAAAGACTTTCATGGCAATAATGCCTTTACCTGATTTGTGGAGTTTTTCTATAACCGGTGTAACTGCTTCAGGCTTGGGCGAATCCATTGAAGCACCGAAGGGATTTATCCGTACATGGGTCACATCTACCCAGGGACTTGCAGCAGCTGCTTCCATTGCCGGAAGGGAGTGGATAGAAACACCGTGAGCACGAATAATGCCTTTGGCTTTAAGCGAATCGAGTATGTCCATCTGTCTCTTATGTTCATCAGGCCAGGTGCCGCTAGTCATGAGGTGCAGTTGTACGATATCAATATAATCTGTGTTAAGTTCTTTTCTGAAACGATCAACAATTAAATTGGCATCCGGATTTGCGGAATCCCGGGAAGCTCTCTGGTTAAGCATAATTTTTGTATTAATTGTATAGCTTTCCCTTGGGATATCTTTCAGAGCCCTTGCAGTAAAGGGATGTGTTCCATAGGCATCTGCACAGTCAAAGAAGCGGATACCTCTGTCGTAGGCATACCTTATGACTTTTTCTGCAACACCCGCTCTTGTAATACTTGAACTGTTGTTATAACCATTGTATCCTGTTCCCATCCCAAGCAGGGTGGTTGTTATGCCTGTTTTTCCAAGTGTAATTTTCTGCAAGGGATCTTTTTGTGCCGATAATGGCTTATTGTCATCATGTCTAAATAAATTGCCAACCAGGAGAGTACCGGTTCCGGCTGCTGCGTATGAAACAAACTCTCTTCGTGTAATTCTTTTCTTATTCATATTAGAAAGTTTTAATCATAATAACTTTTGAAATATGTCTCCGGGACGAATAGGTTTACCATTTCTCACTGCTGCCCCGGTCACTTTTGCCTTTATAATAAGTTTTTCATCAGGTTGTCTGTATATATCCTGAAGAAAAACAAGCCTTACATTTCCTTCCTGTTTAATACCTGACCTAACAATAAATTTATCATGACTTCGTAAAGGATATTTATAATCTATTTCAATTCTGGATACAATTAGGTCAATTCCCTCATTGTGAAGAGCAGAAAAACTTATACCGCGCGAGAGCAGGAATTCGTGCCTAGCGTGTTCCAGATAATGTTGATAGTTTGCATTATTTACCACACCCTGGATGTCACATTCATAGTCCCTGACACTAAATTCAGTGGAATGTATGTATTTATCTTCTGGCATAAGTTCTTTACGGGAATTCATTTGGGATATCTTCCGAAGAACTTCTTCAATCCGGCATGAAATTTATGGATACTATGTGGTTTGTAGTACATCAGGATACATTGTCCGGTTATGTAATTAATATCGCTTCCCTTAAGTATCTCAACAGCTTCTTTGCTTTCCGACGATTGCTGGATCCATATCTGTTTTAGTCCTATTTCTTTTGCCTGTCTTACGATCTCCGCTGTCTGGCTTTTTTGTGTCATGATAAGAAGACCTTTTACATCGGCAGGCAATGATTTAATATCATTATAAACCCTTGTCTGATGGATCTCTTTTGCGTGAGGATTGACAGGTATGATATTCATGCCTTTCTCCTTCAGTTCCCTGAATGCTGTAAAACCAAATTTCCTCGGATTTCTTGATACTCCGACCATTGCAATTGGTTCTGATGCAATGAATTCTTCGATCTGTTTAAGTGTAACCATGCTGGCAGTTTATTAATATGTTTATATATAGAATATAATTTCAAATACAGGCCGGCGTATAAAATTAATACAAATAATTTATTTTTGTTCAGCTCCTCCCTTTAAGGGTACTACAGACCATATCCCGGAAAGTATAAGTCCTGATATTATATGCCACACACCCCACCAGGCAGTTATGATTGCCATCCCCCCGATCATCATATCCGACGGAAAGATATTTGGATTAAAAAGAAGTACAAGTCCGAGTCCGGAATTCTGTATGCCTGTCTCTATTGTTATTGCTCTTCTGTCAAAAGGAGACCTGCGCAATGCAGTGGAAAAGAGAAATCCTGTCAGAAAAGCGAGGAAATTATGGATCAGTACGAGAATAAAAATGATTTTAATGAAACGAAGGAAGAAATCATAATTGCTTTTAAAAAGGATTACAACCATTGCCAGGAACACTAAAATCGAAAAGATCTTAATCGGTTTAATGATCGCTTTTGTTATTTTCGGGAGGTAATTAGCACACAACATTCCTAATAACATGGGTATCCCGAGGAGGATAAAAACAGTTTTAAACATTTCAACAGGATCTATTCTCAGAGGCTGAAGAAGGTCCGGGGCAGTTTTCTCATAGATATCCAGAAAGAGTCCTCCCCAAACCGCAAAATTCAAAGGGGTCATGATTATTGCGGCCAGCGTGGCGATTGCAGTAAGACTTACCGACAAAGCAACATTACCCTTCGCCAGAGAAGACATGAAATTGGATATATTACCACCAGGACATGCGGCTACAAGGATCATTCCCATTGCAACTGTAGGGGTGATAAAATTTCTTAATAAAAGAGTCAAACAAAAAGTAATCACTGGAAGCAAAACGAACTGAGATAAAAATCCTACTATCACTGAAGAAGGATTTTTTACAAGTCTTGTAAAATGTTCAACTTTAATTCCAAGTGCAACCCCGAACATTATAAATGCTAATGTGAGATTGAGTACCAGAAGTCCTTCCTGGGAGAACCTCAGTGATACAGTATCCATAGCTTTCAAAGAATCAAACATAGGGAAAGGGTTTTATTACAGGTTTAAGAACTGAGATATTATCACATATTATTTGTTTCTTGAAGTAGTAAAATATACAAATTTCTTAAGGGAATTTTTATAAGACGAATCAGGATACGAATCCAATATTGCAAGCGCTTTATCGCGGAACTGATTCATTTTCAATTCTGCATATTCAAGTCCTCCTGAGGTAGAAACAAATTCAATGACTTCTTTTATTTCATCTCTGGTCTTTTTCTTCCTTTTTACTATCGACATTATCCGGTTCCTCTGCACAGTAGAAGCAATCTCAAGGGAATGGATAAGCGGCAATGTAAGCTTTCTTTCCTTGATATCATTCCCCACTATTTTGCCTGTCAGTCCGTTGGTTTCATAGTCAAGCAGGTCATCCCTTATCTGAAAAGCGATTCCTATGTTTTCACCAAATTCCTTCATTTGCTGGATCACATCCTGATCTTCAGTCACCGACCTTGCCCCGGATGCGGTGCAGGCTGCAATGAGCGCTGCTGTTTTACTTATAATTATCTTATAGTAGTCCGGTTCCTTTATGTTAAGTTTCCGGGCTTTCTGAAGCTGAAGCAGCTCCCCTTCAGCCATTGATTTAACAGCTTCAGATACTATTTCAAGCATTTCATACCGTGATTTCTCGAGACTTATCAGCAATCCCTGTGAGAGCATATAATCGCCTACAAGCACAGCTATTTTCGAATTCCAGAGAGCATTGATTGACAGAGCTCCGCGCCTTTCTTTAGCATCATCAACAACATCATCATGCACAAGCGAAGCTGTATGAAGAAGTTCAATCAAAGTCGCTGCGACATATGTCGACTCTGCTATCGTTCCATTAAGACCAGCGGTTAGAAAAACAAGCAGAGGCCTCATTTGCTTGCCTTTTCGCCTTAAAATATAATTAAGAATTATTTTTAGAAGAGGAATGTTGCTTTGCATGGTCCTGTTAAAGAAGGATTCAAATTCATCCATCTCCTTTTCAACTGGCTTTCTGATTTCATTGAGGACCGGCATTGCTCATATATTTGCTCAAATATAGTAATTTCACCCTAACACCCTGATCTGTCCGGTTATTTGTTCCGGTATCAGGAGAGGACCTTCTCTTATATATATTTAGCTATTTAAATATATTAGTTTAAATTTGTAAATCAAAACACCGACTATGGAATTTAAAGATCTCAATCCCGAAATCCTCGAAAAGGCTGCATCAATGCTTAAGGCTATTGCTCATCCGGTGAGAATTTCAATAATAAGTTACCTTGAAGACGGTAATATGAGAACTGTAACGGAAATACACACGCACCTTGAGGTAGAACAGGCAATTGCATCCCATCACCTGGTAATTCTCAAGGACAAGGGAGTGTTATCATCTAAAAGGGAAGGGAGGAATATCTGGTATTTCCTGAAGCATAAGAATCTGGGAATCTTGCTTAAATGTATTGAAGAATGTTGCTCATAATGGGTCTTTTCAGCTTATAATTCAATACATGGGATTTAGTTGAAATCCCTGAACATCCTTTTCTGGAATAAAAGAATCGCAACTACACCACACGTAATTGCCGAATCAGCAATATTGAAAATTGGTCTGAAGAAGACCAGCGACTCTCCCGCTCTGAACGGTGACCATTCTGGCCATTGAGTATTTATCACAGGAAAATAGAACATATCAACGACTCTGCCAAGCAGGAAGGAAGCATACCCGCCTTCCTTCGGGAACATAACAGCAGGTTGAGTAAAACTCTCACTGAAAATCAAACCATAAAAAGCAGAGTCAATAATATTCCCGATAGCTCCGGCCAGGATTGCACTAACAGCGAATATGAGACCGGCATTAACTTTTTTACGGATGAGCGAGGAGAGAAACAATGAAATAGCAATAATTGCAAAAATCCGGAAAACACTTAAAAGAATTTTTCCTGCTTTGCCTCCCATCTCCATACCAAAGGCCATGCCATTATTTTCAATGAAATGCAGCATGCCCCATTTACCGAATAAAGGGATCTCCTCTCCGATCGTCATGTGTGTTTTAACCCAGATCTTCAGGATCTGATCAGCCACAAGGATGCAAAGAATTAACAATAAGGATTTCTTCCCCACTGACATCTGATCATGATTTAAGCGGAGCAAAATAGTAAAAATAGTTCAATTAATAAGTTAAATAAAAGATAGGTTTTTTTTTAACAGGTTATATTAATGTAATTCCCATCCCAGCAATGCCAGCTATTGTCCCCGAACAGATCAAAGCACTTAACATGACCGTTATGGGTTGTTGAATTCCACTCAACGTTCATTTCTGAGAATTTAAGTCCGTTGTAGTAATGGATATTATAATAGGAATCAAATGTTCCGGTTGCTCTCCCATATTCTATGTAACTTGATTTAAACGGATCAGTGTTCCGGTTGTTATCAAGGGTTCTTTCATAGGTATATTTAATGTAATTAACAGTGCTGCCTGTCTTTGTCCAGTCAATTTTAAGCAAAGGTTCCTGGAACTGGGAGCTGTGATTGAGGGTCCATTGACCTCCTGTCCCGTCCAGCCTGGATGTTCCTTCAAACCAAAGAAATTCTGCGAAACCGCCGGTTCCTTCTTTTGTTATGTACATTTCCCATTTCACATCGCTGGTCCTTATTTCTCCGGTAAGGCGGGCTTTATAGGTCACGCTGGCCAGCGACACTGAATAACTCCACTGCCAGGTTTTTTCTTCGAGGTAAACAGGTTTCTGATCAAGCGCCTTATCAAAAGCAAGAACAGGGACTGCAAGAGTGGTTATAATGAGAGCCCTGAAATACCCTGCAACACCAGCTGCAATTTCCCAGTTACTATTTTCAACACCCTTTTGTAAAATAATATTTTCAGATTTTTTCCCTGATTGAAAATTTGAAAAATCAATATTAAATGATTCTAAGGGAGGAAGAGTCGGCGGGTCACCCTTATCTTTTTTACATCCCGCTGTTAAACAACAAATTATTATTCCTAATAACAGAATATTGAAAATCTTTTTCATGATTGAATGTCTTAATTAATAATGTAACGATAAAAAGATATATAAAGTTGCACTGTATCATAGTTTTTTGAGCAATTTAAGAAATTGTTTTATCTTTAATGAACATAATCAATGCAGGTTTGTTTAACAACAAAAACCGATCAAAATGGAAAGGAGAAATTTTATAAAAAACATTAGTCTTGGAGCTGCTGCAGCCATTATATCAGGCGAAGTAGTATCTGGCGAAAGAAATAATTTAAAAAATATCGCAATGGACAATTTACAAACCCTAGAATTCCCGTCACTGCCGTATGCATATGACGGATTGGAGCCCTATATGGATGCTAAAACAGTAGAGATCCATTATGACAGGCATCACAGGAATTACTTCAATAATTATGTTAATGCAATTAAAGGAACGGCTTATGAAAATATGCCGGTTGAGAAAGTTTTTGCAGAAGTGTCAAAAGCAGGGAATGCTGTCAGAAACAATGGAGGCGGATTTTACAACCATGTACTTTTCTGGAATAATCTCGGGAAAGGTTCAACCAAACCCTCTGCTGAATTGTCAGCGGCCATTAACAAAGCTTTCGGTTCTTTTGATAAAATGAAGGAAGGTCTCGGAACAGCAAGCAAGACTCACTTTGGAAGCGGATGGGGATGGCTTTATCTCACTCCTGACAAAAATCTGGCAATTGGCAGTACTCCCAACCAGGATAATCCTTTAATGGATATTTCATCAATAAAAGGCATACCTCTCCTTACAATTGATGTGTGGGAACATGCCTATTACCTGAAATACCAGAATAAAAGAGCTGACTTTGTCGATAATATCTGGAATATAATCAATTGGGATGAAGTAAGCAGAAGATATCAGCAGGCTATGAAATAATAACCTGATAGTTTTAAAGCGAAAGGGTATCTCAAAAGAGTACCCTTTTGTTATGTGTAAAGGAATCTCTTGATTTTCAGAGTGGCGGTTTTCTGGAACGGCACCGGCTGAAGTTCAACACGATAAATCTGACTGAATTTATTTACATTGGAATTCACATATTCTTTCAGTTCATTCAGCAATTCTTTCTTTTTCTCTTCAAGCTTTTCAGACATATCCTGTCTGAAAACCTGATATCTCTTTTCAATCTCTTCCATATTGAGATGTACAAGAGCAACAAGTTTGCCTTTTTGCTGAATAACAAGTGATTCAACAACAAAACGAAAATTATTGATCACTGATTCAATCTCCTCGGGATAGATGTTCTCACCGCTGGCACCGACGATCATATTCTTTAATCTGCCTTTAATGAAAAGATTATTTCTTTTATCAAGAACCCCAAGATCTCCTGTTTTAAACCAGCCATCTGATGTAAGGACTGCAGAAGTCATTTCGGGCTCTTTGTAATAACCCTTCATAATATTTGCGCCTCTGGCCCAGATTTCACCCTCTCCGGTCCTTGGATCCGGATCATTGATTTTAAGTTCAATATCTTCTATTGCCGGACCTGTCGATTCATAGACCGTTTTTTTAGGATTCGCTCCGGCAAGTAGCGGGGAGGTTTCTGTAAGTCCATAACCAATTGCATAAGGGAAAGATGCTTCGCGGAGAAATTTTTCCACAGTTTTATTAAGCTTTGCACCGCCTATGCCAAAGAACTTTATTTCTCCGCCAAATGTCTTCATAAGTTTTTTCCCAGCCACTTTATTCAGGGCCTTTCTTATGAGAGGGATCTTATAAATCAATCTTAATATCTTTTTGTTATTAAAAGTGGGAAGGATCTTGTTATAATATATCTTTTCGATAATCAGGGGAGCTGTAAGCATAGCGGTCGGCCTGATAAGTTCCAGGGCCGGGATTAGAACCGTGGGAGTAGGAGGTTTTTGAAGGTAATAGACGCATGCACCTGAAAGCATTGGCAGTATTAAACCAAGTGTGTTTTCATAAGTGTGCGATAACGGCAGTACTGAAAGGAACCTGTCATTTTCATCCAGGTATTGAATAACTCTTCCTTTCAGGGCGTTAAATGAAATATTTTTATGGGTGAGCATTACTCCTTTTGACCTTCCTGTTGTACCTGAAGTATAAATGATTGATGCAAGATCATCTTCTTCAACATTATATTCTGATTCCGGAGATAATTCAGAATTGTATTCAAGAGCTGGATTATCAGATTCAATTATTGAAAAATCTTCAATCATGATATATGTCCTCAGGTTTGAAGATCTGAATTCGGAGATCTTTCCGGCAAGTCCGGAAGATACAAAAATTGCTTTGGACTCAGAATGCTCAAGCACATTGGCAATTTCAGTAGGGGAGAAGTCAGGTAAAATGGGAACTACAACAGCTCCCATAAATGTAATACCGAAGTACGTAATAGCCCAGTTCGGCATATTTGCACTGAGTATAGCAACCTTGTCTCCCGGACCGATACCAGCTTTTTCGAGTAGTGCCGTAACTGAATTTATCATTTTAGCAGCAGTCCTGAATGTGATAGGTTCTTCACCAACAAAAGCATAGGCAGGAGAATTGCCGCACCTGTTTAAAGTCGAGTAAAACAATGAAGGGAATGTCAGTTTTTCTTTATTTTCTTCCATTGGAATAATTTAATTACTCTGAGTCTGCAAAGGTAATGAATTAATTGTAACTGCTTCAGGAACATTTATTATTATTGTTTTGTTCAATGAATGGGGAAGAACAGATAATATCATTAATCCGCCAGAATGTCTAAATTTGAAATTAAAACCGTTTTAAAATAATGGATCATATTATTAGGGTAACAAGAGAATTTTCATTTGAAATGGCCCATGTTCTGGGCGATTATGATGGTCCTTGCAGAAATGTGCATGGACACTCCTACCGATTATTTGTGACCGTTGCCGGTATTCCGGTTAACAACAGCAATAATCCTAAAAACGGGATGGTTATTGATTTTAATGATCTGAATAAGATTGTAGAGGAAAAAATTATCAAGTTGTTTGACCATTCTGTCGTAATAAGCAGAGATTTCGAAAAGGGAAAGGCAGAGATGCTTAAAACGACATTTGGAAATACAGTGATTGTGGATTACCAGCCCACGTGTGAAAACCTGGTGAATGATTTTGCCGGAAGATTATATAATGAATTTCCCGGGGGAGTTAAATTACATAGTCTCAGGCTTTATGAAACCGCAAAATCGTACGCGGAATGGTTTGCTTCAGATAACAGCTAATGAATATGTCAGATAATCAGGAAAAGAAACTGTTCCTTCTGGATGCTTATGCGTTGATCTTCAGATCATATTATGCATTCATCAAGAACCCGCGGATAACCTCAAAGGGATTGAATACTTCAGCAATTTTCGGATTTCTTTTAACCCTTGAAGAGGTACTTCAGAAACAAAAACCTTCACATATCGCTGTGGTATTTGATTCCCCGGGTCCTACATTCCGCCATGAAATATTCAGGGAATATAAGGCTAACCGCGACGAAACACCTGAAGATATCAGAAAGGCAGTTCCTTATATTAAAAGACTTATAGAGGCCTATAATATTCCGGTTATTGATTACCCGGGATTTGAAGCAGATGATATAATAGGGACCCTGGCTAAAAAAGCTGCCGGAAAAGGTTTCATTACTTATATGATGACTCCCGATAAAGATTTTGCACAGCTGGTAAGCGATAAGATCTTCATTTATAAGCCATCAAGAGGTGGAAACGATGCGGTTAAATGGGGTGTTGAGGAAATCAGAAAGGAATTTTCAGTGCAACGGCCGGAGCAGGTAATTGACATCCTTGCTTTAATGGGTGATACATCAGATAATATACCCGGAGCTCCCGGAGTAGGACCCAAAACAGCAATGAAACTGATCTCGGAATACGGATCTGTTGAAGAATTGTTCAAACATACAGATGATCTAAAGGGTAAACTAAGGGAGATCATAATTGAGAATAGGGATAAAATCGAATTGTCAAAGAAACTGGCCACAATAGAATTAAATGTCCCGGTTGAGCTCAATGAGGATAAACTCATAACGGAAATTCCCGACGTACAGAAACTAAAGGCCCTGTTTGACGAGCTTGAATTCCGGACAGTTGCAGGAAAGATTCTGTCGGAAATAGGCAAAAAAGCCGCTGAACCCGAAATCCGGACTGATCAGGGCATTCAGGAGGCTCTTCAGGGATCACTTTTTTCTGCTGTGGAATCAGAACAACCGGCAAATTTGAAGAAGACAATTCATGATGTGGATCATGATTACCGGCTCATAAATAACGAGAATGATCTGGCAGAATTGATAGCAGATGCCAGCAGGCAAAAAGAGATTTGCTTTGATACTGAAACAACAAGCTTAAATCCGCTTAATTCGGAAATTGTTGCATTGGCTCTGTCGTGGAAGAAAGGATCAGGTTATCTTGTTCTTTTTCCTGAAGCACAAAACGCTGCGAAAAAACTTCTTGAAATTACAAGGCCACTCTTTGAAGATCCCCGGATTCTGAAGATCGGGCAGAACCTGAAATTCGATCTTCAGGTCCTGGCCAATTACGGCATCGAAGTAAAAGGTCAGTTATTTGACACAATGATAGCCCATTACCTTCTCGAACCAGATCTGAGGCATAATATGAATTTTCTCTCTGAAACATATCTTTCCTATTCACCTGTGCATATTGAAGAACTTATCGGAGAAAAGGGCAGTCTGCAGAAGAATATGAGAACAGTGCCGGCTGATATTCTGAAGGAATATGCAGTTGAGGATGCTGATGTAACATACCAGCTTAGTAATATATTCAGGCCCAGACTTGAAAGAGAGGGATTATCCGGACTTGCATCTGATATTGAAATGCCTCTTATTAAGGTTCTGGCTGAGATGGAAAGGAATGGAGTTATCCTTGACAGCAATGAACTGAAAAAAATTACGGCAGGGCTCAGGGATGATATACTTGCTCTTGAAAAAGAGATATTTGATCTTGCAGGCATGGAATTTAATATTTCTTCCCCTAAGCAGCTGGGAGATATTCTTTTTCTGAGATTGAAACTCGATGAAAATGCCAGGCTGACAAGTACAAAACAATATGTAACGAATGAAGAAATACTCCAGCGGCTTGCGCACAAGCACCCCATAGTGAATAAAGTACTGGAATACAGGGGCTTGAAAAAATTATTGTCAACTTATGTGGAGGCGCTTCCACAGCTTGTTGACCCCGGTACCGGCAGGATACACACCTCATTTAATCAGGCTGTTGCAGCCACCGGAAGACTTAGTTCAAATAATCCTAATCTTCAGAATATACCTGTAAGAGATGAAAGGGGACGGGAAATAAGGAAGGCATTTATCCCGGCTGATGGTTCACTGTTTTTTTCTGCCGATTATTCACAGATTGAATTAAGGCTGATGGCTCACCTGAGCAAGGACAGGAATATGATTAGCGACTTCCTGTCAGGCAATGATATTCATGCTGCTACTGCAGCGAAAATTTTCGGGGTCGATATTAAAGACGTTACCAGGGAAATGAGAGGCAGGGCCAAAACAGCCAATTTCGGAATAATCTACGGGATATCTTCTTTTGGATTATCTGAAAGGCTTACAATCGGCAGAAAGGAAGCAAAAGAGTTAATAGACGGATATTTTAAATCTTATCCGGGTGTTAAAACTTATATGGAGGAGAGTATAAAAAAAGCGAGGGAAAATGGCTATGTGACAACAATGTTCGGGAGGAGAAGATACCTGCGCGATATTCATTCAAGGAACCAGGTGGTAAGAGGCAATGCTGAAAGGAATGCAATTAATGCCCCTATTCAGGGCTCTGCTGCGGATATTATCAAAATAGCAATGATCAGGATCCATGAGAACCTGATAAGGCAGAAACTGCGTTCAAAAATGATTCTGCAGGTTCATGATGAATTGATATTTGAGGTCCCTGAAAGGGAACTGGAACAACTACGGGATATGGTAATTTTTGAAATGTCAGATGCAGCCCGTCTGGATGTTCCTCTGAAAGTTGACTGGGGAACAGGGAAGAACTGGTTTGAAGCACATTAGAAACCCACAAAATGGAAATAAAAGTCTTCTTTTTTGGGATCCTTGGGGATATTGCAAAAACGGGGTTTAAACATTACAGGAACATAACATCTTTTCATGATCTGGAGCATAGAATTGAGGATGATTATCCTGAATTTGTTCATTATACTTACAGAATTGCAGTTAACAATGAAATCACCGATGAAAAACCTGATCTCAAAGATGGGGACCAGGTTGCATTGATGCCTCCTTTTAGCGGCGGATAAGAAAAACATGTCAGAGAATATTCTTATAGAAGGTCCTGTTTCCCAGGCCGTTATCCTGAACGGACTGGATGGCTTCAATCAGTATCCTGATGCCGGAGGAATTTCTATATTTATCGGAAAAGTCAGGAATGATGTTGTGTCAGGGAAATATGTTCAGGCAATTGAATATTCAGCCTATGAGGCCCTCGTTATTAAGGAAGCGGAAAAAATATTCAGTTCTGTAAAGGAAGAATTTCCGGAAGTGAAGCTCATAAAAGTGTTTCATTCTGTCGGGATTGTGAATGCGGGAGAAATATCAATGGCTGCCATTGTTGCTGCGATTCATCGTGATCAGGCTATGCAGGCATGTAAAAAAATTGTGGAACTTGTCAAGGTAAAACTACCAATATGGAAAAAGGAGATATATACGGATCTTACTTACATGTGGAAACGGGATAATCTGGCATAAACAGTTAATTGGTCTTTAGTTCAGCCTTTATCTTCACTTCCTTATCCCTGGCAGTGTTTGTTACAAGTACGGGTTCGGCTTTACCGCTCAGGATTGAAACATATTTCTCCCTGTTATTCAGGATCTCCAGCGCTTTCATTACCTGTTCGTCTTTTGTGATCCCCCATTCAATTGATCCCTCTTCATAAAAATAACGGCTAATTATTTCTTCTTCAAGGAGCTCGGTTATTTCTGTCTTGAACAGGACAAGATCATGATCGAGGCTATGTGTAATATCTTTTTCTATTTCGTCAAACATTTCTTTATGAGAGTCGTAATATTTTTCCCTCTTGGCACTTTCAACCAGCTTCAGGAAAGAAGTCTCGGTAGCAGTAGTATAATTAAATCCGCGCTTTTTTAAAAAATCATTAAAATCACTGTAATCTTTATCGGTAAAGACAAAATCGGAAGGATTTTTAATGTTGGGGTGAGCCCAGTAATAACGGGTTGCATAATCAAAAATGAAATTCCTGAGATATAATTCAGTAGCAACCTGGCTGAGTTGTTCGGGAACGACTTCTACATCCGGGGTTATTCCTCCTCCATCCCTGACAATTCTTCCGTTCTTTGTTTTAAAATCGGAGATCAGAGAGTCAGGAATAATACCTACGCTTCCATCTTCATTGGGATGCGAGAAATCAAGAGCCTGAATACATCTTCCCGAAGGGATATAATACTTTGCTGTTGTAACTTTGAGCTGTGTGTTATAGCTGAGGGGGCGGGTCACCTGAACAAGTCCTTTTCCGAATGATCGTTGTCCTATTATAACACCCCTGTCAAGATCCTGGAAAGCTCCAGCAACGATTTCAGATGCAGAAGCAGATCCTCTGTTGATAAGGATTGCCACAGGTATATTTTCATCAACAGCAGCCTGAGTCGTTTTGAATTCTTCTGTGAAATCCTTTACTTTTCCCTTTGTTGTAACAACATTGTTCCCGGGTCCTACGAAAAGGTTTACAATTTCTACAGCCTCAGTAAGTAATCCTCCCGGGTTACCTCTGAGATCAAAAATAATTTGCCGGGCATTCCGGGCTTTCAATTCTGTAAGAGCCTTTTTAACATCCTGTTTACAATCCTGTGTAAAGTTTGTAAAACGGATATAGCCGGTTACCGGATCTATCATGCCATAATACGGGACTGAGGGAATGGCTATTTTTTCCCTCTTCATTGTATAATCCGACTCAATCCCGTTTCTTTCTATCGTTATTACTATTTCAGTTCCAGGGTTTCCTTTCAGCCTGTCACTAACATTATCTGTAGTAGTACCTTTTACTGGGATACCGTTTATCTTCTTAATAATATCTCCGGGTTTGATCCCTGCTTTGTCTGCCGGGAAGCCCTTGTATACTTCAACAACAGTTACATATTCACCTGTTCCTCTTACAAGAGAGCCAATGCCACCATATTTTCCAGTAGTCATCAGGGTAAACTCATCTGCCTCCGATTCAGGGTAGAATACAGTATAAGGATCAAGGCTTTTAAGCATGTTATCAATTCCTGTTTTAATAATTTTATCAGGATTGACATCATCAACATAAAACAGATTCAATTCCCTGAAAAGAGAAAAGAAAATATCAAGATTTTTTGCAATACGAAAATCTCTTGTTTCCTGTGTTATAAAAAATCCGGCACTCAGACCAGCCATAAGAATCAGGCTGAACACGATTAATATTTTCGGGGATAATATTTTTTTCATGATATAGAATAAGCTTTATTTGGAACGACGAAATTAGTAAGAATATTTCTCAAGGGGTCCGGTAAAATTGTAATTTAGAAAACTTTAACATTATATTTCTCTATCGGAGATCATTAAAGTCAATTTCTTAAGTGTTTCGTCGATCGACTTTTCTACAGATTGATAATCGGGGACGGAGGGATTCCTGTAGATAATGATCATGGCGATACAGATGTTCCTGCCGGTCAGGAACTTATATAAAAAATCCTTTTTTTTTCTGTATGCCTCTTTTATTCTTCTTTTTATCAGATTCCTGACCACGGCGTGCCGGAATCCCATTTTTGGGATACTGAAAACCACCTGTGCCGGGGAGGGCATCCGGACAGGACTTTTTATCCAGATAACTTTATAAAATGAAGAGTAAAATACATTACCTGATTCAAAAAGCAGGGAAATAATTTTCTGGCTGCATAATCTTTCTGTTTTCTTAAATGTTTCTTTCGCGCCGATCATCTGGGAAAAGCATTTTCTGAGGTGCCCAGGATTCTTAAAAACGGTTCCTCAAATAATCATTTATTGAAAATGATGATATTATTTCTGATTTCTGTTATGCTCCTTGAGATAATTATCGAGAGCCATTGTCATAGATGGTGCTTTAACATTAGGAGCATCGATATCAACTCTCAAACCCTCCTGCTGAACAGCTGAAACAGTTGTAGGACCAAAAGCCGCAATTTTTATATCTCCCTGAATGAATTCAGGAAAATTCTCCTTGAGGGATTTAATTCCGGAAGGGCTGTAAAAAACAAGGATATCATAATCAAAATCCTTCAGATTGGTAAAGTGGCTGCTAATAGTCTTGTAGAGAATGCCAATCGTATATTTTATATTGTTCTTGTCAAGAAGAACAGGAATTTCTGTATTGTGCGGCTCAGATAAAGGTACAAAATAGTTATCCTCTTTATGCTTGATTATCACATCGATAAGATCCTGGAATTTTGTTTTCCCGTGGAAAATCTTTCTTTTTCTGTAAACAATGTATTTCTGAAGGTAAAATGCAACATTTTCAGTGATACAGAAATATTTCATTGTATCAGGCACACAGATCCTTAGTTCACTACAAATACGGAAGAAATGATCTATACCGGTTTTACTTGTAAAGATAACAGCCGTAAAATCAAGGATATTAATTTTTTGGTGACGAAAATCTTTTGCAGAAATACCTTCAATCTCGCTGAAGGGTTTAAAATCGACTTTCAGGTTATATTTTTTTGCCAGATCGAAATATGGAGACTTCGGATTATTAGGTTCTGGCTGTGACACCAAGATCTTCCTTATTTTCAATTTTTTACAGTTTTAGTTCTACTACCCTGAAATAATTCGTTTACCTAAAACAAGCCTGTAAAATATTTTATCAAAACCCCGACAGGCAGAAATTCCAGGGCACAAAGGTATAAAATCAAATAGAATATCGAAATATTCCTAATTAGAAAAATCAAAAAAAGTTTTGTCAGCCTGACCAGGTAAAGAATTATAGTTGTGATAAATCCGGCAATAATTAAAGGTTTTGCAGATAAGAAAGTAGTATAACATATCAGAATTGTGATAATGAGTAAAATAAAAGCCAGATACCTGTAGAACAGATAAATCGTAATGATATATTCATTGAATGCAGCCGATTCTCCGCTAACATTACCGGTAATATAGCATATAATATGCCTGAGGGTTACTGATGAAATTACAGTCATGAGCAAAATCAGCCAGAATAAAAACCCGGATATAGTTGCAGGAATGATCTCGTAATAAATTGATGCACAATATGAAAACAGTGCCAGACTTAGAAATGAAACAAGATTGAAAAGTGTTGATTGCCAATGAAATAATTCCCCCAAATCGGAAGAGGAAGAATTTCCGATGTTCCGGAACAGAAAGAAATTTTTCACCTCACGGATTAATTTCCCGGAGTAAGTGCTGATAATGGCATAAATGAAAACGGATATTAAAACTACAATTATTATCCAGTCATCATGATAAGGTTTTTCAGGAATTTCTTTTCCGTTTTTCAGATGCCCCTGTAAAACCACCCTGGTTTTGTTTTTCAGATCCCGGTTCTTTTCAATAAACAGATATGGGAATATGTCAGAAGATGGCCTGGTAATACGGTTTATGAAATTTAACGTATCGAAAAATGTCACATCAGATATGTTGTTCCTGTAACAGACTGAAGTTGTTTCCGGTAAATCAGGTTGCAGTTTCTCCTGAAAGGAAATAGATTTTTCTGACTTTATTGTATTTCTTACCGGGAATGAATCATTTACGTTAATCGATTCCTTTTTTGAAGTATCCGTTTGCTGACTGAGGTAGTCATTTAAGGTTATTTCACGATCCTGTTCAGAAATGATCATGGCGCTCACCGGCAATTTCAGAAAGAATATTATTGGCAAGGCGGCTCGCTCCGATCCGGAAATATTGATTATTAAGCCATTCGGGACCCAGGCAGTGATTAACTATCTGATAATAAGTAAATGCATCAGTTGCAGAGGCAATCCCGCCGGCAGCTTTAAAACCTACCCTGATACCTGTTTCGGAGTAAAAATCAGATATGGCTTTACACATAATAAACGCAGTTTCGGGTGTTGCTGAGATATTTGTTTTTCCGGTTGAAGTTTTAATAAAATCGGCTCCGGCATCCATGGCAATCATTGATGCCTTGAAGATCATTTCATTGCTTCCAAGCAATCCGGATTCTACAATAACCTTAAGGTGGGCATCTCCTATGGCTTCTTTCAATTCACGTATTTCTTCGGCAACAATTGCGTAGTCATGACCAAGGAATACTCCAATAGGCATGACAAGATCAATTTCATCAGCTCCGGCATCCACAGCCATTTTGCATTCTGCTACTTTGATGCTCCTGAATGTCTGGGAATAAGGAAACGCTCCTGCGACAGCTGCAATTTTTACGTTTTTTGCCGTTAACTTTTCTTTTACCACCGGCACAAAGTTAGAGAACACACATATTGCTGCAACATTCGGGATATTTGAAAACCTGCTTTGAAAACTGTTTACAGTGCCTGTCAGATGTATGATATTACTCTTATTGTCAGTGGCGTTCAGGCTTGTAAGATCAATTAAGTTGAGGATATTCATTAACAAATGTTTATCCGGTAACTGCGGAGGGATCGCAGCAGCATTTTTCAGCCCTTGTCTTAATTCGCTTTCAGCAGGACAGGATTTACTTAGTTTCTCATATAGTTTTGTCATAGAGACTTTGAGGTGTTAACAAACAGATTTTTATGAAACAAAGACCGGGTGAAATTTAATGCTTTTTAAAATTATACAAGTGGTTTTCTAAAAATTTTGAAAAGATACAGTAAATTCAATTAAATGACAGATATACAAGAAAATAGAAAATCTTTTATTTTACAATGATTCTAAATTTCCTGTGATCTTCCTTGCATATTTTCCTGATTAACCGCTGACCGGCCATAATACCTGTCGGGAGTCCGCCACCAGGCTCGGTCCATTGACCGCACATATAAAAATTATCAAGACCAGGCAGTTGTTGAGACATTGGTTTCATGAACACATAAGAATTTGCAGGGGTTATTAACCAGCCCTCAAAGCTGCCCTGCCAGTTACCGGTATAACGTTCAAATGTAAGTGGTGTAGCAACATCAATTACCTCAATTTTTTTCGAAATATCCGGATATCTTTGTTCAAGGATCATTGTAATTTTTGAAGCGATCTCCTCTTTCTTGCTTTTATAAGCGTTTATGTCTTCCGCCAGTTTTTTCCAGTAATTATATTCGGAATTCAGGATGATTATGATTGATGTTTTTCCTTCCGGAGCCATAGCAGGATCATGGTTATAAATATGTATATTGATCCTGTCACGGACAGCATCCCCTATTTCTTCAGGCTTATTCAGGGGAAATGAAAATCCCGATACTGTCATTGGTTCCCCTGAAAATGTGTCATTGATACCCAGGCTGATAAATATCAGAGGATTAAATATTGGCCATTTTTCATATGGTTCACGGATTTTCTCATCAACGAACCTGCCATCGAGCATATTAAAAATTGTTGAATGTCCATCAGCTGCTGAAATGATCCTGTCTGCCCTGTGTTCCGATCCGTCAGTTAGTCTGATGCCAACAGCCCGGTTATTCTCAACTATTATTTTTTCAACTCTCTTTTTGTAATTTATTACGCCGCCAAGTCCTGTGTACCGTTCTTCGAGAATCTTAGACATCGGCATTGATCCGCCGAGAGGATAACCGGCATTCCTGTTATGAAGATATGCAAATGTGAAAAGCATAAAAAGCATCGAGAATTCCGGGATCCACAAATCTGTAAATGCTTCACGCAGTAAAGGATCGGTAAATTGTTCAGAAAATTCCCTGGCTGAGGTTTTCATCCATTTCTGCATATCCTTCCCATGCAGGACAAACGTTAATCCGAATTTGATATTTCTTTTTACCCGCTCCCAAAAATGTACCCTGGAGGACGGCTGGTTAAAGGCAGTGCACATCCTTATCGCTGAAGTGAAATTTCTGATAAGGGCTGTATCCTGTGGTGATAATTCCAGGAGATGTTTTTCCAGTCGGTTGACATCTGAATAAAAAATCACAGTCCTGCCATCCTTTCCTTCAAAACGTTTATATTCATCAAAGTTTATGATCCTGCTTTTTTGGGCGATACCGACTTCCTCCCAGTATTTATTGAAGGCACTTTCGGGGGATGATCCGACAAGCCAGTGAATGCAGCCATCAAAAGTAAAACCTTTCCTTGACCAGGAAGTACATAACCCTCCGGGTTTATCATGCATCTCAAAAATACGTGTATTATAGCCATTCATCCGGGCATAAATGCCAGCGCTCAGGCCCGCAAAACCTGCACCAATAATAATTATTGAATTTTCATCCGAAGTGTTTTTCATCTATCCTGAATATTTAGTTACACAGACCTTTGTCCGGTCAGGTTATTTGATAATCTGCCATTCCTGGCGAGTGATGCAAATATCCCAAAGATACAAAGCCCTGAGAAAATAAGAAATCCGGTTTTCATTGCGCCGATCAGTTCAGGGAATGTTTCGGGCTTTATTTCCTTGTGTCCCATATAAAGTGCAAGCAGCATCATTGCAATGCCCATGCTCATCATCTGTCCCAGCATCCGCATTGTTCCCACCACTCCGGAAGCAATTCCGAGATGCTTTTTATCTACGGAACTCATGATTGCATTCGAATTGGGAGAGGAGAAAAGGCCGAATCCGGTTCCCATTATCATTAGCAGGATTACGATCATTAATATGGGTGAGGAACTGTTCACGAAGCAAAGCATTATTAATCCTGCTGCCGTAAGACCCATTCCCATCGATGCTATTAATCCGGCATTATATTTATCTGACAGTCTTCCGGCAAGGGGAGATAATAAGGCCATCATAACAGGCTGTGATATCATTATTAAACCGGCAGCCCTTGCATCAAGTCCTTTAAGGTATTGAAGGTAAAGGCTTATGAAAAATCCTGTGGCGGAAGTTGCTGAATAGTGAATTAATGCTGCAATACCTGAAAATGCAAAAATCCGGTTTCGAAGAATAAGTTTTATGTCAAGTACGGGACTGGTGATCTTTTTTTCAACGAGCAGGAAGAATATTCCGAGGGTAATTCCGGATGCCAGGAAAATCCAGCCTGAGATTGAGGGTAACTTTGAAAAACCGTACATAAAAGATGCAAGGGAAACCCCGTAGATTGAAGATCCGACCCAATCGAAACTTTCTCCTTTTGCTTCAGCCCATTCGTATTTCATTTTCTTGATTACAAGGTAAAGAGAAATTATTCCGACCGGGAAGAGAAAGATAAATATGCTTCTCCACCCAAAGTATTGTGTTAACAATCCTCCTATTATCGGACCGCTTGACAGACCAGTATATACCGCAGTTATATTGATTCCCATAGCCCGACCCCTTTCTCCTGGTCCGAAAACAGATGTTAAAATAGCCAGACTCGTACCAAATATCATCGCTCCGGCTATTCCCTGAATGACCCGGAAAATTATCAACGATTCTATATTCCAGGAAAATACAATAAGTAATGTGGATATTGTAAAGAGCAGTATACCATAGGTGAAGATCTTTTTTCTTCCAAATATATCAGCAAGCCTTCCAACAGGGAGCAGGAACATGGCGGAGGAGAGTATAAAGCCGCTTGCTATCCAGCCAAGTTCCAGCGCAGTGGCATTGAGATCTTTCCCGATAGAAGGTAATGCAAGATTTATTGCTGACCCCAGGAAAGGTGTCAGGAAAGCTGCAAAGGCTGATACTAACAGAACGGATCTTTTCAGGGATTTATCCGGAATATGCCGGTCCGGTGACTGCATGTGATATTATTCTTTATTTTTTGTATCGATTATAATTGTTACCGGTCCGTCATTATGAATTTCGACAAGCATCATTGCCCCGAATTCACCTGTCCTGACAGGTTTCAGGAGAAGTTCTGAAAGCCTTGAAATAAATTCATCATAAACAGGTATGGCTTTTTCCGGTGAAGCTGCCTTAATATATGAGGGTCTGTTCCCCTTCTTTGTCTTTGCATGAAGTGTAAACTGACTCACTACAATAATTTCACCGCCGGTTTCCAGAACCGAAAGATTCATAATACCATTATTGTCATTGAATATTCTGAGCTGAACGATTTTATTACTCAACCATTCCACGTCTTCACGGGTATCTGATTCTTCAATTCCGACAAAAACTGTCAGACCCTTGCCGATTGATGCAATATTTTTTTTACCGATGCTTACAGATGCCTTGCTGACTCGCTGGATAACGGCTCTCATTTCGTCTGTTGTTGGTGAGCAAATATACAATCAAAATCAAATAATGCGGGTAGATTTTTTTATGTATGTTTGTGCGACTTTTTAATATGTGATGGACTTACTGACAATTCTTGCAGTGGCACTTGGTTTATCCTTTGATACATTTGCTGTTTCTTTGTCATATGGGGTTATACGCAGTAAAATCCTCTTCTGGCAGGCAGTCAGAATCGCAGTTGTCCTGGCTGTTTTTCAGGCCGGATTACTTGTTGTCGGATTTTCCCTCGGTTCTTTTGTGAGTGAAATAATCAAAGCTGCCGACCACTGGATCGCCCTGGCCTTGCTTTCCTTCCTTGGTATAAGAATGATCTATGAGGGAATCACAAGAAATGAAAATGACGAAAAAAGAGATTATTCGAAATTGTCAGAATTAATAACCGTTGCTGTCGGGACCAGTATTGATGCTTTTGCTGTCGGTATCAGTTTTGCCCTTCTTAAGGTCAATATATGGATATCAGCAATCATCATAGGGACTGTCACGTTCCTGGCTTCCATGACAGCAATCAGGATTGGCAAGTCAGCGGGTGCAAGACTCGGGCAAAGGGTTGAAGTGATCGGCGGACTGATCCTTATTGCAATAGGGGTCAAAATATTCCTGGAACACGTTCTGGGAGCATAATTTCATATAAAGAAAGTATTCTGTTTACCAGACCACCTGATTCCCGGATCTTGAGATCTTTCAGAACCTGATCATCCTTCGTTGTCTTTTTGTGAAAGTTGCAGTTTCAGTAAATCCGGCTGCCGTTAACAAACCGTAAGCTTCATCGAAATATTGTCCTACTCTGGCTGGCAGATGGGCGTCAGAATTAATACAGACGGGAACCTTTTCTTCCGCGAAAATGTGGAGGAATCTGCGGTCGGGATAAAAATCTGCCAGAGGTCTGTTCCTTCCATTTGTGTTAAGTTCAAACACAACATCATTCTCCTTGAAAATCCGGGCAAGATTCCTGTAAAGATCCTCCGGATCAAAATCAGGTTTATGTCCAAAAATCCTTATGAGATCACAATGGCCTATTATATCAAATAATCCTGATGATGCTGCAGCCATCACAATATCAAAATAGTCTTCAAAAAGGGTATTGAAATCCTTTCCATAATAGAAATCAGGATTAAGATCAACAGTTTTATCTCCAAAATAATGGACTGATCCTATCCGGTAATCCAGATCCAGATCAGCCAGGAATAAATCAAGTTCTTTTTCACCTCCCGGTATATAGTCAATTTCAAGACCTGTCTTAATTTTAATATCAGGAAATTGTTCCTTCAGGGAACTTATATATTCAATATATGATGTCACATTTGACGGATTCATGCACCATTCCTGTTTTTCACGGAAAAGAGAAAGATGTTCAGAGAATCCTATCTCGCTTAATCCGGCTGACAGAGCTGGTCCGATGTAATCCGTTGCAGGTGATTTACCATCGCTGAAAGTCGTATGAATATGGTAATCAGTTCTGTATGTCATTGAGGGCATTATAAAGGTTCTCAAAGGAAAAATTAAAACCAGTTTTAGTGATTTTTCCGGGATCAACCCTGCTGCCTTCCAGGATCATTGCTGACATTTCCCCGAAATAAAGTTTAAGGAGAAATGCAGGCAGCGGAGGATGAAAAAAGGGTTTTCCCATAACTGCTGCAAGAGTTCTTAAAAACTCCTTATATGTTACCTGATGAGGTGATACAGCATTATATGGCCCTTCTAAATAGTTGTTTCTGATAGCTTCAAGATAAATACGGCAAAGATCATGAATATGTATCCAGGATAAATAGTGATTGCCTTTTCCGGGATACGAAAAAATGCCATATCGTGCGGGTATCATTAGCATACCAAGCGCTCCGGAATTTTTCTCAAGAACGACACCTGTTCTTATTTTAACTGTGCGTATTCCTGATTGTGAGAAAAGGTCAGCTGTTTCCTCCCATTTCCTGCATACACTTCCGGTGAAATCATCAGCAGGCGGATCACTTTCAGTGAATGTTTTTTCTGATGTCAGGGATCCGTAATAACCTATGGCAGAAGCAGAGATGAAAGCCTTTAAATTTGTATTTCCTGAGGAAAAAGACTCGTAAAGGAAACGGGCTGAATCTACCCGGCTTTTAATTATAAGTTCCTTCTGCTTTACTGACCATCTTTTGCCCCATATACTTTCACCTGCAAGATGAATTATGTAATCAAAGTCAGTAGGAAAAATATTAGCCGGGATCCGGTTTGCCGGATCCCACCTGTAGACTCTCACCCTGCCTGCAGAACTTTGTTTCCTGGAAAGATGCGACACATTATAACCTTCTTCCAGCAGCAGTGACGTAAGATAGCGCCCAACTAATCCGCTTCCTCCTGTAATCAGTACCTTCTGTTGTTTACCGGTCGGTGATATAGCCATAATCAGGATAATAGATCTCACTTTCAGATTTGTAATAATAAGACTATTATTTGGTTTTCAGAATAAAATTAAAATGTTTTACTTTGGGAGTTAAAAAAAAATAAAAATGGAATCACATAAGAATCAAAAAGAAGTAGCAGTAAAAAAAACGAAGGGAGTTATAGCAATACTTACCGGTGGTGGTGATGTCCCCGGATTGAATCCGGCAATCAGAGCGGTAACAATACGAGCAAACAGGGAAGGATTTAAGGTAATAGGATTGCGAAGAGGATGGGCAGGAATTACTGAACTTATAAGGGATCATAAAGCCGATAACAGTAACTGCTATCAGATATTAACTGATGATATTCTAAATAAAGCCGGAAGGACTGGAGGAACTTTCCTTCATACCTCAAGGACGAGGCCCAGTCATATGTCAAAATCAAGCGTGCCGGAACACCTGAGTGATATTTACAATCAGGAAACTAACGATCTTACTCCTGAAGTGATCAAAAATCTTGAATGGCTGGGAGTAGATTACCTTATTCCGATCGGAGGCGATGATACTCTAAGCTATGGTGTCCATCTTTACAGCAAGGGAGTCAAGGTTGTTGCAATCCCGAAAACTATGGATAACGACGTTCCCGGAACTGATTACTGCATAGGATTCAGTACCTGTGTTACGAGGACAATACAGATGACAAACAGCCTCAGAACTTCAGCCGGATCGCACGAAAGACTCCTGGTGCTCGAAGTATTCGGCAGATACGCAGGTTTTACCGCAATGCTTCCTACAATGGCAGGTTCAGCAAACAGATGTGTCATACCTGAATATAAATTCGATATTGATCTGCTTACAAAATTACTTGTCGATGACAGGAACAATAACCCCAGCAAATATTCTATAGTTCTTGTTTCTGAGGGTGCGATGTTCGAAGGAGGGGAAATGATATTTTCCGATAGTGAAAGAGATGCATACGGACATGCAAAACTTGGAGGTATTGGCGATGTGGTTTCCCAGAAACTAAAGGAACTTTCAGCAAAGTATAACCATGGAAAAACAATAAATGTAATAAACCAGAAGCTCGGATATATGGTCAGGGGAGGAGATCCTGATGCACTTGATTCAATAGTGCCGATGGCATATGGAAATCTTGCCCTCGACCTCGTCCTGAAGGGAGTTCACGGGAGAATAGTAGTTCTCAAAAACGGACGATACGATAATTTACCTATCGATGTGGTTACTTCTTCAAAGAAAGTCGTCGATGTTTCGGAACATTACAATACGGAAAGGCTCAGACCCTTCTATCATAGTTTTGAAATGAAACCATTTCTGCTGATGGCTTCAGATAATTGAATTCAACCCCTTGGAAAAAGGTCTGGTAATAAAATCGACAGGCAGCCGTTACAGAATTCTATATGGTTCCAGGGAAATTGTTGAGTGTACAATAAAAGGCAAATTCCGGGTTAAAGATCTTCGGACCACAAACCCGGTTGCTGTTGGAGATCAGGTCCTCTTTGAATTTGCAAAAGAAAGAACATCCGGTGTTATAACGGAAGTTCTTGAACGGAAGAATTACATACTCAGGAAAGCATCGAATCTTTCTAAAGAGGTTCAGATAATAGCTGCCAATATCGATCAGGTATTTTTAATGTTCACAATTATCCTGCCTGAAACACAGGCTGAATTTATCGACAGGTTCCTGATCACTGCTGAGGCTTATAATATTCCTGCAAGCCTGATAATAAATAAAACAGATCTTTATAAAGAACCTGAACTCGAAAGGATGAAATACCTGATTTCGCTTTACAGCAATATTGGTTATAAATGCTTTCCGGTTTCCGTCAATACCAGATCAGGAATCGAAGATCTGAAAAACAAAATGCAGGATAAGATAACTCTTCTTTCCGGGAACTCAGGTGTCGGAAAAACATCTTTTATCAATATCCTCGATCCTTCGCTTAACCTGAAAACAGAGGAGATCTCAGAGTATCACAGACAGGGAAAACATATAACAACTTTCCCTGAAATGCATCATCTTCCTTTCGGGGGTTATGTGATCGATTCTCCCGGGATGAGGGGATTCGGAGTGGTGGATATGAACAGGAATGAAATCTATCATTTTTTCCCGGAAATTTTCAGGATCTCAAAGGGATGCAAATTTTATAATTGTCTTCATCTTGATGAACCGGGCTGTGCCGTCAGAACTGCCGTTGAAAATGACCTGATAAATCCGTCAAGGTACAGGAGCTACATAAAAATACTTGAAGATGAAAACAGGAAATACAGATAGTCCCTTATTATTTAATAAATTCTATCTTTATGTTCTCAGGAGTGTAAAATTTGTTCACAATGAAAAGGTTACTGACAATTATCTGCACTGCATTTATTGTGATAATAATAGTGAATTTCTTCTACTATCGGAGTTTGTATAACAAGCAGATAAGTTACATCACAACTTTGCTTAACAGACAATCACAGATAGTCGGACTTTCTGTCGATGGTATAGATAACGGTTTCGCAAGCGATCTCAACGAAATAAACTTTACCGAAGACCTGGGGGAGTTTTTTAATGACCAGGTTCTGAAGGCAAGAGTCATAGAAAGCATGAAATTGTTTGCTTCAAAATACCAGGATTTTGTCACCGGTATCAGACTCTTCGATAATAAACGGAATGAATTCTCCCTTAAACGCGATGAAATGGGAGAAGGATGGCTCGAACAAACTTTTATTCTTCATGTGCAGGGAGAGATTCACGACAGGGAACAGCTTATAAAGGTAAACAGAAGGTTCGATTATTATCTTCCTGTAATTAAAGATAATATAGCAGTTGGGAACATAGTCGTAACAGTCGATTATGAAAAATATTTTGAAGAAATATTTTCTGTTTTCAATTTGAAGGATTATCAGTGGCAATGGGTTATAACTGATTCCGGACAGATTATTTATAATAACCTGGAAACCCCTGTACGATATGCTGAAATTGACAGGATAGTATCAGGTATGGATAACGGGACAAACGGCAATCTGGTCCATAAAACGTCTCTTAACGGGAAAAACGAGACAATCATTTCATCTTACTACTCGACTCAGCTTTTGCAGAGATCAATTGCTCTTGTTTTTTCTGCACCTGCTGACTTCTTTCAAAAATATATTCTGAGGAATTCTTTCCTGATAGTATCCGCTACTCTTTTGCTTATCTTGCTTATAATATGGTTCTTTCTTCGCTTTATCAAATCAGAAAAAGAAGAGAGCAGACGGCTTAGTGAATCCGAAAAAATGCTTTTCAGATTGATAGAAGAGATGCCTGTCGGTGTGATAATACATGATAAAGAGAGGAAGATTCTAAAAGCAAATAAGGTTGCTGCATCAATATATTCCTATTCAGGAGAACAGGAGATGAGCGGGCAGATTTACCCGGAAGAAGCAGTTACCACAGCAGGAAACTATTTTGCCAAGAATCTTGGAAGCGGATTCAATCCCAACCAATTCATCATTATTCCGCGTAAATCAGGAGAAATGATTCTGTACAGGAACAGCATACCTCTGGTTTTTATGGGCAGGGAAGCAACGATGGAAATCCTGAACGATGTCACAATGCTTGAAACCGCAAGACAACAGGAAGCCAGGGCGAATGAAGCAAAATCAGGATTTCTTGCACGAATGAGCTATGAAATCAGGACACCGCTGAATGAGATAATTGGAATAACTGACGTAATTGACAATTACGAACTATCAGATGATGTACGGAATATTGTGAGTCTCCTTCGCAGATCAACAGAGGTGCTTCTTAATATCATAAATGATATCCTTGATTTTTCGAAGATAGAATCCGGGAAAATGATCCTGGAGGAGATTCCATTCAATCTCAGGGAAGAGATTAAATATTATTCCGAACTGGCATCAACACATATTGCCGGAAAAGAAATCGTTTTCTCAAGTGAGATCGATGAAAACATACCGGAAAGCATAATAGCTGATCCCCTCAGAATAAGGCAGGTTCTCACCAACCTGATATTGCATTCTGCCGCAAATACTGAAAAAGGTGAAATCAGACTGCGATGCCACTCCGGGGCTATTGACCAGGGAATGGTAACTCTTGATTTTGAATTGCTTGATACGGGCCGCTCTTTTGATAAGGCCAGTCTGAATAAGATTTTTGGGGATTCCTTGAATCAGGAAGCAAGAACCCTTAAAGGCAGCGATGAATCAGCACTGGGAACAATAATAGCACGGCAGTTAATAGAACTTATGGGAGGTACACTAAGCGCAGAGAGCCCCTCCGGACTGTCCGGCGATGCAGGAACAAAAATACTTTTTTCAATGAGAGTATTTTCAAATGACAGGATGTTGAAAGATATTGATCTTCAGAAGATCAGATCATTTTCAGATATTAAAACACTTATCATTACAGGGCAACAGAACAGGGATGAGGAAATAATAAATCTTTATCACAAGCTGGGATTAAACATTTCTGTTACGTCTTTCCATAAAATGACTGCCGAACAGATCAGGATCAGTTTAAATACACCGGAAGATGCCTATAAACTTGTTGTCATAATCGATGAAAAGGAATTTGATGGCTTTGAAGCAGTAAAAAGTATATGGAACCAGGGTCTTGCAGACAGGGTAATTATTCAGATGATAAGTTCAAACGATAAAAAAGGTAACTATCTGAAGTCTCTTACTATGGGGATAGACAGTTATCTTGTCAAGCCTCTTGAATCCCTCAAACTTTCCGGAGCCCTGAAAGAGTGCTTCCCATACCTGGAGACTCAGACAGGTTCTGATGCTATTGGTAATATTAAAAAAGATATCGCCATCCTGATCGTGGAAGATAATAAAATGAACCTTAAAGTGCTTGGGACCATGTTACAAACCCTTGGTTATAAATATGAAGCAGTTGAAGATGGTTATGAAGGATTCTTAAAAGCAAAAGACAAGCATTATGATATCATTTTCATGGATCTCTTTATGCCCGGGATGGATGGCTTTGATTCTTCCAGGAAAATAATTGAAAAAGATAAATCAGTGTTGATAGCAGCATTTACTGCTGACAACCTGCCTGAAACCAGACGAAAGGCTGAATTATCAGGAATCAGGGAATTCATCTCCAAACCAGTCAGAATCGAAGAGCTGAAAAGGTTGTTTTTTAAACATTTCAAGGCCGACTGACAATTAAGTAAAACATGAGATCCCCGGAGATAATCTCTTTTAAGTATGACAATTCCAGCACAGAATAAGATTGATGTCGTCCAATTCCTGGGAAAGTCAAAAGTCATTCCGGTAATTGATGTCAGGTCTCCCTCTGAATATCTTACAGGTCATATTCCCGGTGCTAAAAACATTCCTCTTTTTGATGACGATGAACGCAGGAAAGTCGGGATAGCTTACAACGATGAAGGCAGGCTGAAAGCTATACTAACGGGGCTTGACATGATTGGTAATAAAATGAGCTCTAAACTAAAGGCAGCCCTTTCAGTTGCATCAGACCAGAGGTTGCTTGTGTATTGCTGGAGAGGGGGCATGAGATCGGAAACAATGGCCTGGCTTTTTTCCCTTGGCAGCATTAAGACTGAGATACTTGATGGGGGATATAAATCATACAGAAATCATATCCTGGAAGATCTGAAAAAGAAGCGCAAAATTATTGTTCTTGGAGGAATGACAGGAAGCAGTAAGACGCATATATTGCATAAGATCAGGAATGCAGGTCATCAGATAATTGATCTTGAAGCTCTTGCAAATCATAAAGGTTCGGCGTTCGGATCACTTGGACAACCGCAACAGCCATCCTCAGAACATTTCGCAAACCTGCTCTTTTCAGAATTGCAGTCAGTGAACAACGACCTTCCGGTCTGGATTGAAGATGAAAGCAGGAATATTGGATCGGTATTTATGCCGGATGATTTTTATAAAAACATTCAGGCTGCCCCGGCAGTTATTTTAATGCTTGATGCTGAAAAAAGAATTCCCCGGCTCATTGATGAATATGCTTCATTTCCCGCTGATCAGCTTCAGGGATCAGTCATAAAGGTAAGCAAACGGCTAGGAAGGGAAAATACAAAAAAAGTGCTTGAATCAATCAGCTCAGGTGATTTCAGGGAGGCTGTTCGAATAATGCTCACGTATTATGATAAAACATATAGATTCAGCCTTCATAAAAGAAATGACAAAAATATAATCTATATAGAATCTGATACTGATAATATTGATCAAAATACCTTTAAGGTTCTTGAAGCATCAAATAAGATAAGCTGGTAACTGATTTTATTTACTGATCTTTATGGTCAGTATTATCTATCCATTTATACACCTTGTCGGATCGTCTCAGATAATGTTCGATTTTAATCGAACAATATTCGCCTTTATGTGCGGAAATTGTTTTTTTAAGGTCAACTCTTATCTCATCCACTTTGAATTCAACAACCCCGGTAGAAGGTCCTATTATGAGAATCTCATCTTCTTTGTCAAGATCACCGTTCTCAAGTTTTATTTCTGCTACACCAATCCTGGTAAAATAATTAGTGATCTTCCCAAGGTATAGTTTTTTCCTTTCAGCACTGGAACCATATCTTGTGTTCCATTCGCCCAGGCGCTGCCCCAGATAATGCCCATCCCAGAAACCCCTGTTGAATACCGAAGACAATCTTTTCTTCCATTCTGCAATACGTTCGTCCGAATATGTCCCGTCAATAACTGCCCCCACTGCTTCATTGTAACATGCCGAAACAATTTTTACATATTCAGGAGATCTTGCACGTCCTTCAATCTTTAAAACCCTGACCCCTGCATTCAGCATTTTGTCTATGAATCCAATAGTACAAAGATCCCTGGGGGACATAATATATTCGTTATCTATCTCCAGCTGATTCCCGGATTCTTTTTCAGTTACTATATAGGATTTCCGGCAGGTCTGGTAACAGTTACCCCTGTTGGCCGACATATTATTCTCATGAAGACTGAGGTAACATTTGCCGGAGATTGCCATGCATAAAGCGCCATGAGCAAACATTTCAATTTTCACAAGCTCTCCCCCCGGACCTCTTATATCCCTTTCGATTATTGAATTATATATCTTTTCAACCTGGCTGAGGTTTAACTCCCTGGCTAATACTGCGACATCGGCCCATTGTGAATAAAACTTCAATGCTTCAGTATTGGAGATATTAAGTTGCGTTGAAAGATGAACCTCGATTCCCTTCTGATATGCGTAAAGTATAGCTGAGAGATCACTGGCAATGATGGCACTGATGCCACATTCTGCAGCAGCATCGATTATCTCCTGCATTTGCTTTATTTCATGGTCGTAAATAACAATATTTACCGTGAGATAACTTTTCAGTCCATTGCTTTTGCAGATCCCGGAGATTTTATTAAGATCCCCAATTGTAAAATTATTGGAGGATCCGGCTCTCATATTAAGATGCTCAGCACCAAAATAAACAGAATCAGCTCCTCCCTGGATAGCGGCCATGAGAGATTCGTAGGATCCTGCCGGGGCCATTATCTCAATTTCTTTTCTATCCATTCCTGTAATTATTAAAATTTCAGAAAACTTCTCAGCGCTTATTCATTACTATCCTGATGCACGATCCTATACCAGGTTCCGAATGCCTGACATATATACGCCCGGAGTGAAATTTTTCAACGATTCTTTTAGCGAGGGAGAGACCGACTCCCCATCCGCGCTGTTTGGTAGAATATCCGGGATTAAAAATCTTTCTGAAAGCTCTCTTGGGGATTCCTTTACCTGTATCGGTTACGTCAATCAGTATATTCTTGTCTGTTTCAGTGATATGATAGGTTATTTCACCGCTTCCCTCCATAGCATCGATTGCATTCTTCGAAATATTCTCAATAACCCATTCAAAAAGTGCGGCGTGTAATGGTATTATAATAACGCCGGTTCTGTCGAAATCAACTGTGAACTTAATTTTTGATGACGTCCGTGTTTTAAGATAATCGATAGTATGAGAGATAACTGCAATAATATTCTCGTCTTTCAGAACGGTTTTTGAACCTATTCGGGAAAAACGTTCAGTTATTTTTATAAGTCTTTCCACATCCCTGCTTACCTCTTCTGTAATTGCCACCTCCGGATATTTCTCCTGCAGTATCTCAACCCACCCGGCAAGCGAAGAAGTCGGTGTTCCAAGCTGATGAGCTGTTTCTTTCGACATACTTACCCAGACCTGGTTATCTGCAGCTTTCCTCGACGAAAGAAATGCCAGATAAGCCACAAAGATAAAGAGGATGATTATCCCCATCTGTACATAAGGATAATAAGTCAGCTGAGTAAGTATTATACTGTCCTTATAGTAAATCTTGTTTATAAAACCGCTGCCGAGTTCGATAATTATAGGATCCTTTTTCTTCCGGATCCGCTCCAGCTGAAGCTTAATATATTGCTTATTACGTAATTGTTCAGTATCGAAATTACCGGCACTGATTATGCTGTCATTTGCATCCGTAAGGATAACAGGGATTGTTGTGTTATTTTCTATTATTGAGAACGGGAATTCAAGATTCTGATCGGGATCTTCAGGATCGGCTGAGTTTATCATTATTGTTGCCTGCGCCCATAATTCAACTTTTTTTCTTTCTTCTCCTTTAAGAATTTTGACAAGGTACCTAGTATAGACAAGCGATCCCGATCCGGTCAGAACTGCCAGAAGGAATAGGAAAAGCATCCAAAGTGATCTGTACCTGTAACTCTCCAAAATAAAAGATTGATTACTTATTATGTTTATGATCCTCTTTATATCTGTCAGCCGTTTACAGGAGGAAATGCTATCTTGATCTTATAGTATCTCTTTCTTCCCATATGACTTTAAAACGGGGAGTACTTCTGGCAGGTTTCTTATTTTCAACAGAATCAGTCCGGTACCATCCGTATTCCTCGTTAAGGATTTTTTTGAGCGTCTGCCTTTCTTCTTTAATATCGTTTTTTATCTGATTTCCCACAGCTTTAATATCGTATGATACTTTCACATCATCTCCTTTATTGGCTATCTTAAGAAGGAGCGAAGTACGTCCAAGCCCGTCATCCTGAACTGCTCCGAACTCAGTGGTGTTTGGTCTCGGCTTCCGGAACTTGCTGCTAAGGATCTCTGACAAAAGTACCTTAACATGATATTCATAATTGTTTTCAAAATCGTGTTTTCCGCTTACATAAAGATCAGCTGCTGACGATCTCACCTCCATCTGCGGTATGTAAAGATAATTGTTTCTGATAAAAAAATCATTTTCAAGTTCCTCAAAATGAATGTCTTTCAATTCAGATAATTCAATGAATGAAGAAAGTTCCATGATCGGATCAAATTTTATAAGAGCGCCTTTTGAGATTTTATATTTTCCTTCTGCCGTGATTCCCTTTATCACAGGATGCAATAAAGAATCAAGGGGAAGGAGCAGCGCAAGAGAACCAGACACTGATCCATCGAGGTTTTCTGCCTTGATAAAATCCTGGCCAAAATTATTGAAACAGGTAAATGTCTTATTAATATTAATCTTTTCAAGGTTAAAATTGCCTTTTCCAATGAAGGTCCTGTCTGTATTCTGAGCGATTAAACCACTACCTGAGATATTGCCGTCGAGTGAGTTTAGATTCAAAGATTTAACATCTATGATCCTGGGTTTGTAACTTACCACTCCATTGATATTATCAGCTAAAAAAGTTTTGTAGATAAACTTATCAATTTTAAAATCAATATCAAGAGTCAGATCATCAGGTAATAAAAATGCTTTTACAACTTTTTCCGGATTACCAGGATCCGGTTTCTTAACACTGAATAAGGCCGGATCCAGCCTGTTGCACCAGACATGGGCCTTTATTGTTTTTGGCGCAGGCCTCCCGGTAAACTGATCCGGAAAGCCTGTCATAATGCCTGTCACTTCAAATTCCTGTCCCCTGAAGGTAAATTTGAAATTCCTTGCCACAGCAGTATCAGTTACAGCTATATCACCTGTAACGTTATTAAACAGGATACTGTCGTTTCGTAAACCTATTCCGAATGACTTAAAATTAAATGAAGCTTCGGGATGGAATGAAAACAGATCAGCAAAAGTATATTTATCTTTCTTTTGGAAATTTCCGGCCAGATTAAGATCAAAATCGATTACTCCGGTGGCGGTTGATATATTTTGAAGGTTGAAGAAAGCTTTTATCTCAGAAGGGATCAACTGACCTGATAATTTAACCTTGCTGTTAAGCGTTCGGAAATTCTTAATGTCAAGGGATCCCCTGTACTGCGCCGATCCGATGATCCCTGTGAAATCCGTTATTGAAAGCCTGTTTGTTTCAGGTATCATTCCGGGACCGTTGGTGTAAAATCCTTTAAATGAAACATTATTTATACTTACAGGGGAACTGATATACTTTACCCGGCCTTCCGACAGGTTAAAGTTAATCTCAACCAATGGATTGGCAGTTCTTGTTAGGGGACCTGTGAATTTGCACTGTAAATTAAGTATTCCGGCAGGGTCGTATGGAATAACTTTCTCCAGGTATTTAAGGGGAACATATTTCTTTATGCCTGTGAGATCTATATTTGTGCCTGTAAATGAAAGATCAAGATTATTTTCAGAAGACACAAATCCTCCAAGCTCAAAAACATTGTTTTCCACATAGATTTTGCTTTTCGAAAACGTGATGCCTTCATCTGAACTATGGAGATTGACATCAAAGTCAGCCTCCACAGATCGGGTCATACTAAAATCAAATAACTGAAACTTATCAATACTGAGTTTGCTTCTTGCAGAGAAATCAATTTTATCACCTGAGATATTGCTTTTGAGATGCCCGCTTTTAGCAAATCCCCTGATCAGAAGTTTCGTGGCCCTGTTGTTATACAGAGCATGAACATCCGACAGATCTATCCTGTTAAGATCCAGAATAAACTTATCGCCTGTTTCATTTTTGTTTTTGGCGACAAGTTCATAATTGACTAATCCGGATGTATCGGTGTAAAGATTGAGGTAACCGTTTTTAACTCCTATTCTGTCAATATTATATATCCCCCTGATTATGTCTGTTATCCTGAAATCCATTGTTACTGAACGGGCTGAAAGCAATGTGTCGGTGTTTGTTCCGTTGAAACAGGTCTGATCATAGCCGGGAGAAGAATGGACCAATACATTTCTTATATCCAGCGAGGCTTTGGGGAATCTCCTGAGGAAAGACAACCTTACTGATTCGAATTCATATTTTGTAAGAAGGTTTTTATTAAGTGATTTCAGGATTATTCCTGCAACCTTATCCTGGACGAACAGTGATGAGGTAAAAAGGATAACAATTATTGCAACTATTACTAAAGCAGCTATTTTGCCTATTTTAAAAACAAGTCTCATTTCCCCAACAGAATAACCAATTTGCAGGACATATAACGGGGACAAAGGTAGTTTATTTGAATCAAATTATAACGGCTTAATAAGGAGGAAGCTCAGGTCATCGTCAGTACTTGCTTCAAAAGGCGGCGAGCCATAGCGAAAGATCCGGGCTTTTCGTGGTCCTGAAAGAAATATTTTCTGATCTTCAATTATGATCATTGTTCCTTCTTTCAAACCTACAACATATATATCACGATTGATTTCAATGAATTCCTCAATTCGCTGTTCCCTTGTTTCTCCTGCATGACCTGAAGGATTGGCATCGAGATAATGAGGATTTATCTGAAAAGGTACAAGGTTGAATGCACTGAAACCGTCAGGTTCAACGACTGGCATATCATTCGTGGTCTTTATAGAAGGACAGGCAACATTAGACCCGGCACTCCAGCCGATATATGGTGTTCCTGACAGCACTTTTGCACTAACAGCACCTATCAAATTATTCTCCTGAATTGTTTTAAGGAGTTTCCATGTATTTCCTCCCCCAACAACAATTGCGGAAGCATCTTTTATTGCCCTGACCGGATCCTTAAAATGATGAATTGAGACTATATCATGTCCGATCTCACGGAATCTTTCAGATACTTTTTCTTCGTATGTATCATATGAAAATGTCACTGCCGCATAAGGTATGAATATCGCCCTGACTGGCTTTTTTCCGAGAAAAATCCTTATATTCTCTTTTGGATAGTCAAGATAGGGCTCCCCCGGATTAGTTGAATTGCTTATAAGTAATAACCTCATTTCAATTGTCTTAGTAATTGATTGGATTCAAATCTTTAATGGAATGATTCTCAGGAATATTTTTGATATTCAATATATTAAATGAATTTGTCAGGATATTGAACAACAGAAGCTCTCCGGCAAGCACTTTTCCGATCCCTGTTATGATCTTTATAACTTCATTTGCTATTAATGTTCCTGTTATTCCCGGGAGTACGTTTGTAAGCCCTGAATCTTCTGATCCAGGCTCGCTTTGTTTTTTGATATTTTCCACGGGGTTATAACATCTGTAAGTTGGCCCTCCCATGAAATTAAAAACCGATACCTGTCCTTCGAATTTGTACACAGCTCCGTGGACCATCGGTTTTCCAAGAATGACGCAGGAATCGTTTATCAGGTACCTGGCACCGATATTATCTGTTGCATCAACAACAATGTCATAGTTCTTAAGAATTTGCAGCGAATTTGAAGCAGAAAGTTTTAAGTTCAGTGCTTCAATAGTGATCAAAGGGTTAAGTTGTTCGAGCCGTGACCTGGCGATAACAGTTTTGAGTTTCCCGACATCATTTGAATTATAAAGAAACTGACGTTGCAGGTTCTGTTCATCAACGAAGTCGTAGTCCATAATAGTCAGCCTGCCGACCCCTCCGGATGCAAGGTGCTGAAGGACAGGGCACCCCAGTCCGCCTGCCCCGACTACAATAACGGCAGCTTCCTTAAGCAGTTCCTGTCCTCTGATCCCTATTTCAGGGATCATGATTTGCCTGCTGTATCGTCTTATTTCGCGTTGGGATAATTTATCCTCCGGCATCCTGGAATATTAATTTGAATTACAAATATATAACCCTGCCGGATAGATACAAAATCATTAATTAATATTGAATGCCAGGCCAATTTCACAGGGGAACAGATCTATACCTCCCGGTTCTTTGCCGGATTTGAAAAGCGGGGTTAAATAATATGTTCCGTAAATACTTAAATTCTCATATCCGATCCTGGCCGTTGTTCCCAGGCGTAACATATTCAGGCTGAAATCATCATTTGATTTTACCTTATCATTATTATCAAATACCATCTTTGAATGTGAATGAAGTTTAACAGCTCCGATAGCTCCGACAGCAAGGTTAAGCCGCTGATGGTCAGTAGGGATCTGAAACTCAAGGATTAGCGGTACATGCAAATACAGGGTAGTGAACTTCGATTTCTTCAGCAGGTCAGGAGGATTAAGGATCTCGATCACTCCGTTTACACCTTTCTGAATATTATTATTGCCATCAAAAACATAATTATTCCAGGTAAAACCTAATCCTGTGACAAATCCCGTATGCCTTGTCAATCCAATGCTCAGCTGGGAAAAATTAATATTGAAATTGATTGATTTTCCTGTATGCAGGGACATGTAATCGATCTCTTCAGGAATAGAATTACTGTATCCTGAGGTTAAGTAACTATTAAAACCTGCTTCTGCTCCTGCCCAATGTCCTTTAAAGTGCCTTCTCCTGTTTTCCTTTTCTTCCCGGCTGTCCTCATATTCGTATTTTTCAATTTCTTCATCTTCCCTTTTTCTGGTTTCAATTTTAGGCAGCCTGCTGCCAGTTGAATCAAGAATTATTATTTCCCTGTTACCTGTAAGGATCCTTACAGTGCCGGTATCACTTTCAATAATAACCCGGTTGTTTCCTGCTATAACTCTGACAACATCATTTGAATCAGCTCTGTCAGTTCTCGTTGATTTATCATTTTTCTCAGCAGAGGCCTTTTGTCCGAATCCGCTGATAATTAATGATATAAATAATACTAATGTTCCAATTCTTTTCATTTCAGTCTTTCTGTATTTATATTGCTGAGACGTGAAACCTGTTAAAAAAGTTACTGGCCGGATTCTTCTTTTCTTACGGGTACATTGAGTTTCAATAGCCGGGAACTGAAGTAAACTGATCTTTTTTCACCTTCGTTGCCGGTAGTTTCCACAAGGGCCATTTCCCATCCCATAAGCTTATTCAGCCCGTTAATTCCGGCCTGGGCAATTTCAAAAGCCTTAACGGGGTCGTCGGAACTGATATTCTCATTCAGTATCTTTTCACGGAATGTCCTGGTAAGGAATCTGTTCAGGCGACTGCGTTCATCTTCATTCACTGTAAAAGCCGGATAGGCATTATTGAAAGCAGCCAGTGAATTATACATTATACCGCTGGTTACGGATATTTTTAAATTATCTGTTGAAATTCCTGTCAACAAAGGAAAAGTATCGGTTACTGTTGTAAGCGGGGCATCCTTGTTTTCTTCAGCAATGGTTAGAGCATCAGTTTGAATATTTTCGGCAATCATTGTCTGTTTAGCAATATTTACGGTCGTTTTTTTGGCCGCGTGTGATTCACTCAGGGGTTCATGCAAAGCAGGGGTAATTATTATATCAGCTACAGGGGAAGGACTTTCCTTAATATTATTTTCAGCAGTAATTGCATGCTGCTCCCTTACATATTCCGATAAATAAAATGTACATAAAATTAATAATGCCATTGCAGTAGCAGCGCTGAATGCAGTTATTGAAATGCGCAGTATCCGTTCACCCGGGGTCAATTTCCTAAGGGTCTTTTTATTCCTGAAACTGAGTTCCGGAGGCGTGAGCCTGATTTTCTGGATTGTTTCAAAAATTTGCCTGTTGCGGGGCTCCTCTTGCAGGTTCCTGTTAAGCTCTTCAATCTGTTCAGCCTTAAGATCGTTCTCCAGATATGCAACTGAGAGTAATTCTATTTGTGATTCTATAAGGTCTTTTACCGATCTCTTCATTTCATTTTTGCCGGGCATATGAACTTGATGCACGGAAAGGCGTGATAATGAAAGGGATTCAGCTTCCTCCCTTATGTCTGGATTTTCCTCGAGAAACGCCATTAGTTGCTCGGTCTGCGAGTTGTCAAGGGCTCCATCGAGCCAGTCAACGAGCCATATTTCGTAGTTGGATCTGTCAGGCTTCATATCAGATTATTATTTCAATTTTTCCGATAAAATCCCTGAGGGCTAATCTTCCCCTGTAAATATTAATTTTGACCTGGGCTTCACTTAGTCCGGTTATTTCTCCAATCTCTTTATAACTGTAGCCTTCATAGTCGCGCAGAAGCACTACTGATCTCTGTTGTTCGGGAATCCTGCTTAGCGCTTCATGAAGTATATCGTTCAGATCAGAGTATTGGGTATCATACCGTAAATCGTCCGGTGCTATTTCTTCTACAGAAGAGATCTTTTTCTCTTTACGTATTACATCTATCATTGTGTGATAGGCTGTAGAGAAAAGCCACGATTTTACAACAGGATATTCCAGTTCCGTAACATGACGCCAGAGTTTTTCATATGCATCCTGCACAATATCATTGGCACGCTCATCATCTTTTAAATCAGCACGGATGAAGCGATAAACAGAATCAGCATATTCTTCCACGGATCTGTTATATTCTTTTACAGTCATAAATGCAAATACACTGTAAAGACGGATAAAAAATCCAAAAGTTACAGAAAATGAATGTGCCGAAAAGAAACCGCGCTATTTTTTAGGCATGTAAACCCTTACCCAGTCAATTTCTGTTGTCATCATACTATTGACAGGTTTATTCAGGCCGCCTGAAAAACCTATGTACATCGGGACCTGGGGAACATCTGAGGTAGTAGAAAAGACTTCAGTGCCGTTGACTTTCCAGGTAAGCTTGTCCGGCGTCCATTCGAGAGTATAGATATAGAAATCGTTGGCATATTTCCCTGACAGGGAGGTTTTTGCCCTTTTGTCAGCTGATGCAAAATAATCAAAGAAGACCTTACCGTCAGTTGTCCGGCAGATATCGATATGAGGAGTGATCTTGTCTGCAAGCATCCAGAAGGCACATTTTGCGTTGGGATTGCCCAGTTTTACCTTAGCGGTAAAGATCCCATATTTCTGGCGGAAGCTTTTACCGGTGTTCAGGATACCGGACGTGAAAGAAAAATCCTTTACTTTAAATCCACCTTCAGTCCAGGCCTTACCCTGTATTTTCTGAGGCTTTGTGATGATCTTCAGGAGACTGTTACGGACTTCAAAATTCTCTTTTTCCGTATAAGCTTGAAGATCAGGTTCTACAGAATACCTGTCATTTAAAAGCTTGTCTCCCCAGAAGTAATTTGTAAGCCATTTACCGGTATCAAGCTTATCACCTTCAAATTCATCACTGAAGGTAAGCTCTCTTTCTTTAAGAATATCGAACTTATTTGAATCCTTGACTTTAAAATACCATAAGATATCCTCGTTCTTTTTGATTTTATCAAACTCCTGGATTTTCCGGAACATTTCAGTTTTTTCAAATCTTTTTTTATCGAGGAGATAATTTTTCTTTTCCCTGAACTCAGCTGTGGCTACATAATCCTTAAGCTCATTATATCTTGCCAGTCTTGATGATCCGTCGATATTAAGGAAATTGGAATATTCTTTTGACTTCCTGAAGTTGTAATAATTTTTTATTTCCGAACTCTCTTTCAGCCTTTTGTAATCAAGGAGTTTTTTCTCATCAGCGCTGTTACGGAATTCTTTTGTCTTCATTTTTTCCCTGAATTCAAGAGAAGTGACAAGGTTCTGAAGTGATTCGAAATTCGAAATTTTTTCGGAACCGTCAAGTTCTTTGAATTTCTTGAGCATTGATCCTGCAATGGTTCTGAAATAGAGTACAATGTCCTTTGCCTTCTGAAGCGAAAGGAATTCTTTTTCCTTCATATATTCTTCAGAATTTTTATATACGAGGGATTCTATTTCTTTTTTCTTATCACGAAAATCTGATGAGTTGATCAGATCCTTAAGCTCATTGAATTTCTTCAGAGTGTCGGATTCAGCAAAAGCTTTCAGCTTGTCGAATTCAGCAACCAGAGCTTTTTCTGCCTGTTCAATTTTTGCGGTCGCGGGGATCAGTCCCAACAGAAATTTAAGACTTGCCATTGCATAATTGTTTTAGGTACAACTGATAAAGATAGAAAATCTTTTCTGAAATATCAGAAGTCGGAATTCAAATATTTCATTCCCTGCATTAACGGAAATCCTTCAATTAATGTTGCAGTTTATTGCCTGTTTTTATTTTTGCATAATTGATTCACAGTAACTGAAACCCGTTTAAATCATGATTAAAACCTGAAATACAGGTTTATACTTCCTGTAAGAATAACAGGGGAGATAGGATCTGCTGAAGCTTCCTTACGTCCGAACGGAGCACCAAATCCGATGTCAGCATTTATTCCAAGATACTTTGAAAATTCAAATGTTCTTCCAATTCTGGGATATAATAAAAAGCTGTATTCTTTTTTATAATCAGTTTCAAAAAGATAAATGGCTGCTCCCAACAGGGCATACCAGGGTTTCTGCTCAGAGAATCGTGGTTTTTCACCAAGCCTGTAATAAAGTTCCATCGCACTTGCACCCAGCCCATGCGTGTCGAATGCCTGACTGATCCCTGCCTGAAAATTATTACCGTACCTTAGTTTCAGGCATAGAGTTTCCGGGAAGCCGTAACCCGCTGCAATATCAAATTTATATCTTTCCTCAAAGGACCCTCCTGATACATATTGAACTAAAACAGCAATCGTAAATACTACAGTAGAAATGTATTTATTGAACACAAGTTTTCGGAAAATCGAAACGGATAATTTTCTCCTGATTAATCTGAATGTCTTTTTATAAATCATATGCAGCAATCCGGATGTTGTTTGACCCCTTTGTAAGAACGTCAAAGAAACGAAATTATTTATGAAGAAACCGTGAATACTTTATCGGCACAGCTCCATTTTGATCATTACTGCTTTTTAAGACGGGAAACAATAAAAAATAGTGTTAAGAATTTGGTAAATCAAAATATTTTATTTATCTTTGACTAACCGTTCAATCATAAACGGTTTTTAGTACAGAATTTTATTGAACGAACGATCAGTCAAAAATGTCACCCAGGACGCCACTTCAGTTTGAGGAAATAAGAGAGGAAAAAAGGAATCTTATAATGGATACTGCCCTTGAACACTTTGCCAGGGAAGGTTTTCATGCAACAACAATAAACCATATTGCTAAACATGCCGGGATTTCCAAGGGATTGATGTATAATTATTTTAAGAGCAAGGAGGACCTTCTCGATTCAATAATCCGGAAATCGGTATCGGAAGTTTACGATTATTTTGACATTGACAGGGATGGGATACTCTCAGTCGATGAATTTGAATTCTTTATTAAAAAAATGGCTCAGATACTAAAGAATAAGAAAACATTCTGGAAACTTTTGGTTCAGGTCCTGATGCAAAATGAAGTAAGGGAACAGTTTCTCAGATCTTTTATGGGTACGGAATCTCTTCTTGAATCGGCAAAATATTCTGGGGAAGGTCATTTCATCTCAAGGATAATGAAAACATTCTCAGATTATTTTGAACGAAAGAAAGAAACCAGGGGTCCTGATTATGATCCTGTACTTGACCTCAATATGTTTATTCTGACTTTCAAGGGCTTTGCAATCACGTATATATATTCAGATATTGATAATGAATACTTTGAAAAAAGTGTAAACAACATTATTGCACTTTATAAATAGAGCTGTCATGAAAAGAGATTTAATAACTTTCCTATCCTTATTTTTTATTTCCGGATGTTCTGTTAATCTTGTTGCTCAGACTCTGTCAGCTACCGAAATAATAAAGAAAGCAGACGAAAAATTCAAAGGAGAACAGTCGGGTTACAGTGTTATGACAATGACAATTGTGAGGCCGGGCTGGCAGAGAACCATCGAATTCAAATCATGGTCCAGGGAGGATGACTATGCCCTTACTCTTATTACTGCTCCTGCCCGCGAAAAGGGCCAGTCATTCCTTAAGCGGAAAAATGAGATGTGGAGCTGGAACCCTTCAATAAACAGGCTGATAAAGCTTCCTCCTTCAATGATGTCGCAGGGATGGATGGGTTCAGACTACACAAATGATGATATCCTGAGGGAATCCTCGGTAGTTGATGACTATAGTCATTCAATCGAGGGAGAAGAAACGATCAATGGGCTGCAGTGTTATAAGATCAGGCTAACAGCAAAAGAAGATGCTGATATACTATGGAGCTCACAAATATGGTGGGTGGATAAGAAAGAATTTATTGTGTTAAAAGCTGAACTGTACGATGAGGATGGATACCTGGTAAGAACTGAAACAGCATCAGATCTTAAAATTATGGATGGAAGATTATTACCGTCACTTATTGAACTTGTTCCGGCAGAAGCGGAAGGGCAGAAAACAATATTGAAAATCGTTGAGATGAAATTCAATGTGAATATAGAAGAGAGCTTTTTCTCTCAGCAGAATATGAAGACTGTAAGGTGAATAAGGGTTGCAAGATGCAGGTTGCAAGGTGCAGGTTTTTAGATGGTTAACTCTGCATAAAACAATATTAAGAAAATAATGGCAAAGCGATGAATGATTTTCAACTGGCCTGGAAGAATCTCTGGAGGAATAAAAGGAGAACAATTATAACTGCAGCATCGGTCTTCTTTGCAGTATTCTTTGCATTGATCATGAGATCTATACAACTTGGGTCATACGACAGAATGTTCAAAAACATAATAGAATCCTATTCTGGTTACCTGCAGTTGCAGCATCAGGATTATTTTGACGATCCTGTACTTGATAACAGTTTTGAGATGGATCAGGAGCATATTGAGACCATTAAAAAGAATGAAAATGTAGAGAAGATCGTTCCCAGGCTTGAGTCTTTTGCCCTGGCAGCAGCAGGGAGCCGTACCCAGGGTGTAATTGTCATGGGCATTGACCCTGAAAATGAAGTTTCCGATATCAAAAACAGGATGGTGAAGTTCCGGTTCACTGAGGAAGCTGTAAACAGAATGGAAAATGAAGCCCTGCCCGACAGGATTAAAAAACTTCTTGAAATATTCAGGGATGAATCTTATTCTGGTACAGGAAGGCTTATGCTCGACCTTGGAATATCTGTGAAAGATTCATCAGCAATACTACCGGTTCTTCGCAAATATTCTTCTTTCAGCAACGGGTATTTTACAGAGAAAGATACCGGGAAAGTTGTTATCGGCAATGGCTTGTCTGAATATCTCAGGATAAATATCGGTGATACAGTCGTACTCATCGGGCAGGGCTATCACGGAGTATCGGCGGCGGGAAAATACATGGTCAGCGGGATAGTCAAACTCCCTGCTCCAGATATTGACAACTCAATAGTGTATCTTCCTATTAACTCGGCAAGGCAGCTATACGGAGCTGAAGGAATTTCAACATCAGCTGTAATAACACTTAAAAAAAATGATGAAAAGAGTGTGATGGAAATATATTCCGGTCTCAGACAAATAATCCCGGAACCGCTTACAGTCAGGAACTGGAGGGAACTCAATGCCCTTCTGATTAACCAGCTTGATGCTGATAATAAGTCCGGAATGATAATGATCGGCATCCTTTATCTGGTGATCGCATTCGGAGTATTCGGGACAGTTCTCATGATGCTTGCTGAAAGAAGAAGGGAATTCGGCATGCTTGTATCGGTCGGCATGCAGAAACACAAACTGTCAAAGGTTATTGCCCTGGAACTTCTAATGACAGGATTACTTGGAGTGATTTCAGGAGTAATCGTTTCATTGCCGGTTGTTCTCTATTTCAACGTCCATCCACTGAGATTTACAGGTCAGATGGCACATATGTGGGAAGATTATGGTTTCGAACCTGTTATGCCCACTCTTTTACCTGATTCCTATTACCTCTGGCAGACAGTGGTGGTACTCATTATTCTTACAATTGCAGTATTATTCAGCATAAGAAAAATATTCAGGATCAATGTTATTAGTTCATTAAAAGCTTAATTATCAGGTATTATGATAACCGGAATAGCATGGAAGAATGTTTGGCGCAACAAATCCCGAAGTCTTATCGTGATAGCTGCCGTGACAGTCGGAGTTTTTGCAGGGGTCTTTTCCATTGCAATAATGAACAGTGCTGTTGTTCAGAGAATTGATGCTGCCGTAAATGAAGAATTATCACATATCCAAATTAATAATAAAAACTTCAGAAGCAGTGCTGACCTGAACAGTACAATTAAGGATTTTGATGAGATTGTCTCTTCGATTCAGGCAGTTCCGGGCATGAAAGAAACCACAGCCAGGATCATTGTAAGGGGCATGGCTTCAACTTCGACAAAAAGTGCAGGTGTGGAAATCAACGGGATTGATGTGCAGAAGGAAAAGGAGATGTTCACCTTGTCTCAGAAGCTCATTCCCGGCACAGGAACTTTTCTTGAATCGGATACAAAATTCAATTCGGTCTTTATTGGTGAAAAACTGGCAAGAGAACTGAATATCATCAGATATTTCCTTGATCAGGATGCATTAGAAAAACTCAGGGAAGCTGATATTCCCGAAAAAGTAATCGGCAGGCTGGAACCATTATTTGACCAGAGATTTACGTCTGATAAAAAGTTTTCAAAAGCAGTTGAAGCTTTGCTTGAGCCTTCTGAAATGAGGAAGTACGGCTGGCGGATAAAGGAATCAGCCTGGTCTTACAGGAATGGATCGAGGATCATTCTTACTTTCCTCGATGTAAATAATATCCAGACAGGAGCAACTTTCCGGGTAAGTGGTATTTTCAGGACAAACAATGACATGTTTGAAGCCTTTTCAGTTTTTGTTCCCGAATCCGAACTCAGGGAACTGACCGGATTACCGGAGAACACTTATCACAGGATAATAGGCAAGCTTGATTCGAATTCGCTTACAGAAAAAGCAACAACAAAGTTAAGAGAATTGCTTCCCGGTTATGAAGTTTTAAACTGGAAGGAAATTCAGCCTGATCTTGCAATGTTCGCAGATATGATGCAGCAGATTTACGCCTTATTCATGGCAATTATTCTTGCCGCACTTGCTTTCGGAATAGTTAACACGATGCTTATGTCGGTCCTGGAAAGAACGAAGGAATTAGGAATGCTTGCTGCAATCGGAATGAACAGGAGAAAAATATTCACTATGATCATGCTTGAATCAATATTCCTGTCGGTTGTCGGGGGCATTTCCGGAATGGTTGTTGGGGGAGCTGTTATTGCTGCAACGGCAAAAAAAGGCATCAATCTCATAAACTATTCTGAAGGATTTGAGGCTATAGGTTATTCGGCACATCTGTTCCCCACAATTGATGCCCAGTTTTTTATAATTACAACGATACTTATTATACTCACAGGTATTCTCTCTTCAGTTTATCCGGCGCGGAAAGCATTGAAACTGAACCCGGTTGAGGCTATAAGAACGGAATGATCAGAAACTAAACAGTTAAAGCAATGAAAGTCATCGAGATTAAGGAAGTGAATAAAATATATAATTCTTCGGAAGTTAAGGTCCATGCGGTAAATAATGTGACTCTCGATTTTGAGGAAGGTGAATTCGTCGCTATAGTAGGTCCGTCGGGATCCGGAAAAACGACACTCCTCAACATGCTCGGAGGTCTTGATCTCCCCAGTTCCGGGAAGATCATTATAGACGGAGTAGACCTGTCAACTTTAAAATCTTCCGCTCTCATCGACTTCAGGATGAGGAATATAGGATTTGTTTTTCAGTCATATAATCTGATCCCTGTTCTGACGGCAAAGGAAAATGTAGAGTTTATAATGTCACTTCAGAAATGGACCAGGCAAGACAGGGAAGGGCGGTCATTTGAACTCCTGAAAGCTGTAGGACTTGAAGACAGGATCAACTCCCGGCCGGCAAAGCTTTCCGGCGGACAGCAGCAAAGGGTCGCAGTAGCAAGAGCCCTGGCGTCGAAACCAAAATTTGTGCTTGCTGATGAACCTACTGCCAATCTGGATTCAAAAGCAGCAACAACCTTGCTTGAAATAATGGAAACCCTGAACCACGGAGAGAAAATAACATTTATTTTTTCAACTCACGACCCGCGCGTTGTTAAAATGGCGCACCGGGTTATAACACTCGAAGACGGAAGGGTTGTTTCTGATGATAAGAGGGAATAATATATTATACGAATTATTTGAACAGAATGTTTAAAACCGGCAGAGTCTTTCTCCTGATCCTTAGCTATATTATTAGTGCTTCACACAGTTTCTCACAGGAGAAATCCAGTCCCTTTTCCTTCAATGGATATCTTGTGACTATGGAAAGTGCGATCTTTGATTCTTTATCTGGTCCGGTACTGTTCGATAACGTACTGCACAACAGATTGAATTTCAAATATTATGTGCAGGATCATATTACCCTTGCGGCTGAATTCAGAAACCGTTTGTTCACGGGTGACATGGCCAGGATGGGGAATGCCTATTCTGAAATGATAGATGCTGATGAAGGGATAGCTGATTTATCGTGGAACATAATTGAAAAAAATTCTTTTTTCCTGAACACAACGATCGACAGATTGTACGCTGATTTTAATTTTAAAAAGTTCCAGGCAAGGATAGGCCGGCAGCGAATTAACTGGGGGCAGGCTCTGGTATGGAATCCTAATGATATTTTCAATGCATATTCATTTTTTGATATTGATTATATTGAACGACCGGGAAGTGATGCTGTACGGTTACAATACTATCCTTCTCCATCATCAGTTATTGAACTGGCGGTAAAAGGCGACAGGGATAATGACCTGACTGCAGCAGCTTTGTTCCGTTTCAATAAGTGGGGTTATGATATCCAGTTTCTTACAGGTTACTCGAACAGCAGTGATCTTACGGCAGGTGCAGGATGGTCGGGTTCTTTAGGCCCCTTTTCATTCAGGGGTGAAGCCACATGGTTCCATCCCCTGAAAGAATTCAGCAACACAACGGGAACTATGATCCTGACTGCCGGTGTCGACAGGATATTCAAAGATAACTCCATGGCCCAGGTACAATTAATGTACTGTAATAATCCTTTGGATCTGAACAGTTTTACAAGGCTTTATTCCGGAAGTCTCACAGCGAAGGACCTTGCATTTTCGGAATTTACAGCCTTGGGGCAATTCACCTGGGCTGCAACTCCCCTGCTTAACACCGGCATATCAGTAATGTGGTTTCCTGATCTTAAAGGATTTTTTTCCGGGCCCTCCCTTGATTATTCTGCAGCCGAAAACATAGATTTTTCATTGATTTGGCAGCATTTTAATGGTGAGATAGGAGGGGTTGATACAAAGATGAACCTTGTTTATCTGCGTGTGAAGTACAGTTTCTAGGAATTTTCTACTTTTGTCGCAACAAAAACAGGCATAATGGCATTGGTGCATGAATTGGAAAGCAGTGGCAACTGGCTTTTCAGAAGAAGGAGCTGGCTCCCCCTTTTCCTTGTAGTTTCAGGTCTCATCATGATGTACCTCGGGAACAGGCAGGCCATAATCTTTGATCTTCGTGATGAAATGATATTTCTCGGGATCAGTGTACTGGGTGAGCTTGTAAGGATTTTTACAGTAGGTTTTGCACCCAGGAATACTTCGGGCAGGAATACTCCTGCCGGACAGATTGCTGATGAACTCAACACTACCGGATTCTATTCTATTATCAGACATCCCCTCTATCTTGGTAATTTCCTTATGTGGCTCGGACCGGTGATCTTCATCCGGTCAGCATGGTTTGCTGTCGTATTTTTACTTGTTTACTGGCTTTATTATGAGCGGATCATGTTCGCTGAAGAACAGTTCTTAAGAAGAAAATTCGGGGATGCTTACGATAGCTGGTCAGCGAAAGTATCTGCATTTTTGCCGTTTCAGTTTAAATGGATTCCGCCGAAACTGGGCTTCTCATTCAGGAATGTCCTGAAAAGGGAATATAACAGCTTCGTTAACATCTTCCTGATATTTTCAATACTTGACCTGTTCAGAAATTATTACCTGACGGGCAGGATATTCATGACCCGAATATGGTTGCTGCTTCTTATCGGCGCCGCAGTTATCTGGCTTATCATAAGGTCAATCCATAAATATACCCGTTGGCTTGAAGTTGAGGGCAGGTAAGAACTGAGTTCTCTCTCACTGATACCTAGTCATCCCTTGATCCGGTAAAGATCATTATATAATAAAGTAAGGTAGCCAGAGATCCCAGCGCTGCTATCACATAAGTATATGCAGCCCATTTCAATGCATCCTGGGCTTTGTCATGATTCTCGTAAGATGTAATTCCGGTTGTTGAGAGCCATGCCAGAGCCCTCTGGCTGGCGTTGATCTCAACAGGGAGAGTTATAAAGCTGAAAAGAGTGGTCAATGCAAAGAGTATGATTCCGGCAAAGAGGAGAGCTGGAAACGTATTTATCAAAATCACTCCGCCAAGTAATATCCATTGAACCCATTTTGATGAGAAGCTGACAACAGGAACCATTTTTGAACGAAACGCCAGCCAGGCATAAGCAGTGGCATGCTGGACAGCATGTCCTGTTTCATGGGCAGCAACGGCAGCAGCAGCAATACTTCTGCTGTTATAAACATCCTGACTGAGGTTTATTGTCCTGGTCTGAGGATTATAATGATCAGTCAGGCTGCCGGGCACACTTTCGACCCTCACGTCAAATATCCCGTTGTCACGCAGCATCCTTTCTGCCACATCTCTTCCCGACATCCCGCTGTCAACAGGGATCTTTGAATATTTTTTGAATTTAGATTTCAGTGTTGCGCTGACGATCCAGCTCAGGATCATGAACACGATGAATATTATCCAGATATTTGCAGTCATTGTAGTTTATCTTTTTATTTTCTACTCTTCAAAAGTCCTGCCATTAATGGTTCCATGCCAGGATTTTGCCAAATTGTCAGAGATAGCGGAATAATATAATTGCAGGTTTGCATTTACTATCTTTGAAACGTGGTAAAATTACTTAGAAATATATTAATTTTCTTATTGTCAGTGCCGGTGCATATTTACAGGGCAGCCATATCTCCTTTTATAAGGCCGTCCTGCAGGCATATTCCTTCATGTTCAGAATATATGCTTAATGCATTGAAGACCCATGGCCCGCTTACCGGATTTTTAATGGGAACCAACAGGATATTAAGATGCCGCCCGGGGGGCACTCATGGTTTTGATCCTGTGCCGCGTTTCAGGTTCAGGCACTATATGCCATTCAGAAGATACGATAAATGCAGCAGGCTGAAATAAAAGCTGAAAGCGTTCTTAAAAATTGAGCTCCTCCTTAAGCTGCTTATAACCCGATCTGCTTACAGGAAGTTTATCACCCGACTGAAGGACTGCCACATGGTTATCCTTCCCGTAAGGTTCAATGCGTTTTATTTCTTCCACCCTTACTATATAAGATCTGTGGATCCTTACAAAATCAGTTTTGGACAGTTTTTCTTCATAAAATCTCATTGTTTGCTGCTTAAGGGCTTTCCCGTCTTTGTAATGGATCATTACATAATCATCCTGGGCTTCAAGATATTTTATCTCTTCAACCGGGATAAGGCTGATGGCGGTTCCTTTACGGACAACTACCCTGTTTACCGGGGGAGACGATTCAGGGCTTTTTGTAAGAAGCTGATTTGCGGGCTTTTTGTCAATAGTACCGGACCTGATCTTTTCTGCTGCTTTCTGTACGGCTTCGATAAATCTTCTTTTTGGAAATGGCTTAAGAAGATAATCAATGGCATTAAGCTCGAACGCCCTGATTGCGAACTGGTCATAGGCTGTCGTAAAAATTATTTCAGGTTTTTCAGTCATGACCTCAAGCAATTCGATGCCTGTAAGCCTTGGCATCTGGATATCAAGAAAAACCAGATCAGGCTTCAGAGATGTGATTGTCTTCAATCCTGAAAATCCGTCCGCGGATTCTGCTGCCACGTCAATATAATCAAAATCCTCCAGGTATTTTTTAATTATTTCGCGGGCAGGAGCTTCATCATCAATTATTATTGTCCTGATCTTATCCATAATAATTATCCCTAAAGTTATACAGATATTTCAAAGTAATCCTGATCGTGAATCTACAAAATTTCCGGGAAATTCATTTATAGAAGAAAGGAAAAGAGAATAACGGGATTTCAGGTCAATGCCGGGATATAGATAGATACTCTGTAGATGCCATTCTCTCGTATAGTCTTCAGGGAGGCCTTATTGCCGTAGGAAAGCTCAAGGCGCCGTTCAACATTAAGAAGTCCGGTCCCTGTTCCTTTTCTTGGCGGGGCAGTGTCGTCGTAATTATTTGTAACTGTTATTTCCACAAAATCATTAATCAACCTGACGCTGGTGGTTATTCTGACACTCTCAGTGCTCTCATAAACACCATGTTTTATTGCATTCTCATAAAGAGGCTGTAAAAGCATAACAGGCATTTTTGTCTCAAGGCAGGCCGCATCAATATATTCTTCCGTTGATAATTTATCTCCAAAACGGACTTTTTCTATTTCAAGATAGAGCCGCAGATTCTCAAGTTCACTTTTAAGAGTGACCGGTTGTTCATCTTTTTTGGAAAGAGCATATCTCATGAACTCAGACAGGTTAATTACCATTTCCCTTGCTTTGTCGGGGTCAGTAATTGTCAGGGAGCTTACCGAGTTAAGACTGTTGAAAAGGAAATGAGGATTAATCTGAGATCTGAGCATTTTGAGTTCAGTCTCTTTCACAAGGCTTTCCAGTCGGGCTTCCTTGGCATTTTTTTCAGCAAGATTATGAAGGCTTATAAAAAGGTAATATGCAAGGACCAGAAGGCAGTAAATGAAAATCCCGATTCCTATTCTGTAGGGAAAGGTGGCATCCCAGTACTCTTTGAAATAGGTTACTTTGGGAAGGGCCAGGGGTATGCCATATCTTATTATCAGCAGCCATAAGGTAATAGCAACAGCTCCGCTGATTACCAGGTTAGTAATTATCCTTGCCGTACTGTTTGCTGTTGCATTAAGGTAACGGAATGGGTACCATAATGACAGGCCTATTCCGGAGAATGTTACATACGATATAATACCGTCAGCAATTATCAATTGGGTATAGTTGCCAAAGGCATAATAATATAAAAGCAGCTGGCCCAGCGTTAGAAAAAGCCAGACCAACCACCACACCAAAAGACTTACCCTGTTACCAAGTACAGGATGTTTCATTTTTTGCTATCAGTATGATTTAACTTCTCCTCCTCCAAATACAACAGCTCCTTTAATAACAAGCTGACTTGAAGTATCAAAGGATCTTCCCGGACTCAGTTTCCTTGAATCGCTGAAACCACCGAGGATCGGAGTGACTTCAATAGTTACGAACCAGCTGTCAGGAACAATTATTGTAGCCCCGCCAAAAACACATGCTATTTCCAGGTCATTCCTTCCGGGGGATAGTTTCGCTTTTGTCAGATCCAGTTCTATTCCTCCGAACACCGCTGAGATCTTGCCTCCTTTAAAATTCTGTGAGATTATCTGGCGTTCTCCTCCACTGAAAATATTTACATAATCAATGACATCGTCACCTATCATTCCTCTCGATTTCCCTGGTGTCCAGCCTTTTCTGCGGGTGACAATAAAAATTACACCGATTATTATAAATATTGAGGGCCAGAACATGTTATACATATGGAAAGTCTCCCGGAAAAGGAGCGGGATCATGAAGAATCCTCCCACCGCCATTACTATTATCCCGGCAGTCTTATCGCTTGCCCCCAGAGTCAGAATGAGTCCGATTGTTACGAGCAGCATAGGCCAGCTGAAAATCACATTATCAATGAAATCGGGAAAGAATCCGGTATTCCTTATTACAAGGAACAAGCCGGCAAGCACCAGAATTACCCCGATTATTACCCGGTTATTTGTCAGATGATGACTCTCCTGATTATGAACCGGACGATCATCCTTATACCCGCTATTTGTTTCCATAGTATTTGATTTAAATATTAACTGAACTGTTATTTGTCTTTCTTAAATCTTTTAAAAAAAGATGAAATAATAAATGAAATGCCCAGAAGAATCATAACGGCAGGCCAGTAAAGGGTCTTGATAAGAGCTGGTATTTCTTCAAAATGATCATCCAGAAGAAACCATACACCACCGGCTATTAAAAGCAATCCGGGTATGAAATGAAGATTCAGCAGAAGCAACACTCCGATAAAGACCATTACTGTCTGCCATGTAAAATATTCTTTGATGCTCCCGAGATGCAGCATATCATTTGTTGCAACCAAAAGAGCCAGACCCAGAACAATTAAAAAGATTCCGAAACTTATTTGAGGGTGAAGGTCCCTGCCTCTTTTCAGATAATCTTTATTACTATATCCCATGGCTTTATTTATTAATTCGTATTCAAAAATAGTTAATAGATGAAATGTCTGTCTCTGAAAATCGGTAAACAACGGTTTTATTACGGTAGATTACCTGATCGGACCGAGTTTGTTACTTTTTTGTTCATAATTTTTTTAATTGAATAAGCTTTCATATTTTTGCAAACCAAAAATTATAAAAATGTCCGGATCATTTACCATACCGGTAAGCAGTTTAAAAGAAGGACTTTATTGTTTTGATTTTGAAATTGGTAACGGGTTTTTTGAGCAGTTTGAGGAGTCGGAGATAAAGGAAGGGAAGCTTAAAGCAACTGTAAAAGCAGAGAAAAGACCATCTCTTACTGATCTTTCCATCCTGATAGAAGGAGTAGTAAATATAATGTGCGACAGATGTCTGGGTATCCTGCCATATCCTGTAAAATGTGACAACCGCCTTGTAATAAAATCCGGCAGAATACACGATGAAAGCGATCCCGACGTTATTGTTTTACTGCCCGAAGAACATGAATTTGATTTAAAGCATTACTTTTATGAGTATATATATCTCTCGTTACCAATTCAAAAGGTACACCCGGATGATGAAAACGGTAAGAGTACATGTGATCCGGATATGCTAAAAAAGATCCGGGAACATATGGTAATTGATGAGAACATAACTGACCCTCGATGGGATGAATTAAAAAATCTTGTAAAAAATTAAACACTAAAGAAAATGCCAAATCCGAAACGAAAACATTCGAAAACAAGAAGAGACAAACGCAGAACTCATTATAAAGCGACAGCACCAACCGTAACAAACTGCTCAAATTGCGGTTCTTCAGTTCAATATCACAGGGTTTGTCCTGAATGCGGCTATTATAGAGGCAAGTTGGCTATAGAGAAGAAGGCTACAGCCTGACCGGATCCAACCAATCTAAGGTTATATGAGAATAGGTCTTGATGTGATGGGTGGAGATTTTGCACCGGATCCAATAATTGAAGGTGCCGTGGATTCTCTTCAATATTTGTCTTCCGGTGACGAGGTGGTACTGATTGGAGATGAAGCTTCTATACACAAAAAACTTGGGGAATTAAATACTTCTTCATCAAATTTCGGGATCATTCACACATCTCAGTTCATCGGAATGGGTGATATCCCCGCTAAAATATATTCCCAGAAACCTGATTCCAGCATTGCAGTGGGTTATAAAATGTTGAAGGAAAATGCTCTTGATGGTTTTTGCAGCGCCGGGAATACGGGTGCAATGCTTGTCGGGGCCAGCTATACTTTAAGTGTGATACCGGGTGTATTACGACCTGCATTAGCTACAATTGTTCCTGCTCTTGATAATCATAATGCAGTTATACTGGACGTAGGTTTGAATCCCGAATGTAAACCAGAAGTATTGTGTCAATATGGAATTCTTGGCAGCATCTTCGCACGATATGTCCTTGAGGCTCAAAACCCTACTGTAAAACTTCTAAACATTGGCGAGGAGGAAACAAAAGGGACGTCAACTATCAAGGCAGCGTATGAACTTATGAGGGATAATCCCGATATCAATTTTAAAGGGAATATTGAAGCAAACAACCTCTTCAGGGAATCTATGCCTGATGTTATTGTTTGTGACGGTTTTGTAGGTAATGTCATTTTGAAACAAACCGAAGCCTTTCATCATATATATAAAACAAGAAATCTGAAGGATTCATATTTCGATCGCCTCGATTTTGAAAGTATCGGAGGCACTCCCATTGTAGGTATCAATGCAAACGTTGTCATTGGACATGGAGTATCAAAGAGGAAGGCTATTATGAATATGATACTTCAGACATGGGCAGTAGTTCACGCAAACCTTGCCCAAAAGATTAAAGAAGCTATCTGACAATGAATAAAATTCGGGCAGCCATTACCGGAATAAATGCCTGGGTTCCTGAATACAGGCTCACAAATCATGAACTATCCAGGATGGTTGATACATCCGATGAGTGGATCATGCAAAGAGTGGGAATCAAGGAGAGAAGGATACTCAAGGGGGAAGGCCTGGGAAGCTCCGACCTGGGAGAGATGGCAGTAAGGGGCCTGCTTGAGAAAACAGGAACCTCGCCGGCTGAAGTGGATCTGCTGATATGTGCAACAATTACCCCTGATATGGCCTTTCCTGCAACGGCCAACATAATCTCAGATAAAACCGGTATCACAAATGCATTCAGCTTTGATCTTGCAGCAGCATGCTCAGGATTTCTTTTTGCATTACAGACAGCTGCTGCTTATGTTGAAACGGGCAGATACAAAAAAGTCGTGGTTGTCGGAGCTGATAAAATGTCATCGATAACCGATTATACCGACCGCACCACATGCCCTCTCTTTGGTGATGCGGCAGGAGCCGTTCTTTTAGAACCCTCAACAGATGATACGGGGATTATTGATTACCTTTTTAAAACTGATGGTTCAGGTCGCAAATTCCTCCATATCAAAGCCGGAGGATCAGTAAAACCGGCCTCTCATGAAACTGTCGATGCAAGGGAACATTTTGTCTACCAGGAAGGACAAAGTGTATTTAAATTCGCTGTTGTAAACATGGCAGATATCGCCGCTGAAATAATGCAGAGAAATAATCTCAAATCAGAGGATATAGCATGGCTTGTTCCCCATCAGGCAAATCTCCGGATTATTGATGCAACCGGCAGAAGAATGGGGTTACCACCTGAAAAAATCATGATCAATATCCAGAATTACGGGAATACGACAGCCGCAACAATACCTTTATGCCTGTGGGAATATGAAAATAAATTAAGGAAAGGCGATGTTGTAATCCTGGCTGCATTTGGAGGAGGTTTTACCTGGGGATCTATGTATCTTAAATGGGCTTACGATCCAAAAAAAAGATCATAGCAGGGTTACTCTAAAAATGCAACTATCACTTAATTAAAGGATAATTTCCTGCTCATCAGGGATGATTATAAATGACAATAGTTTTTATATTTGTGAATTATTAGTTAGAATTTTAAAAATTTAATATCACGATGGGAAAAAATAATGAAACTGAAACTGTAGCAATTAACCTGATAAGCAATGGCACTGATATTACCGGCGATGTCAAATCTACCGGCGATATCCGTGTAGACGGATCCCTGACAGGAAATCTCAATACAAAAGGTAAGGTTGTCATAGGACCGACCGGAAAAGTAAATGGCGAAGTAATATGTAAAAATTCCGAAGTATCCGGAACTGTGGAAGGAAGGATAATAGTAAGCCAGCTGCTTATTCTGAAATCTTCTTCCAAGATCATGGGCGACATTGTTACTGTTAAACTTTCTATTGAACCTGGTGCAATATTCTCTGGTAACTGCAAAATGAACGGAAACGATCATAATGGAGGAACAGGACAAGGAAAAGAAGCCGACAAATCCGGAAAATAAAGGACTAAGCAGTTATGCAAAATATTCCGGGATTGCTTTCCAGATGATCGCTATTATAGTCATCACTGCATGGGGTGGCATTAAGCTTGATGAACTGGCCGGAAACCGTAACCCTGTATTTACAATAATTCTATCTCTTCTCGGTGTCTTCGCGGCAATCTATTTTGCTATTAAAGATTTTATAAAATTTAAATAGTCCCTTTTGAAACTGTTGTTTAAGAAAATCCTGTCATTATTTGTATTTGAGATACTTATTCTCGTGGTATATTATTTTCTGATATCAGTTCTTAATTTAAACCTGAAATTCACCTCAGGCCTTCTTCTTTCTTTGATCTTCACTGTTATCACTGCATTGGTTCTTGTTGTTTTTATAACCGGTCAGAAAAAAAATCCGGAAAGCCAGGCCATCCATTCTTTAAGTGCGATCGGTATCAAATTCCTGTTGGAACTTCTGCTTGCCTTCCTCTGGTTTTTTGTTGGTAAAAAATCAGGGCTGCCTGATGTATTATTATTTTTTGTGCTATATTTAGCGTTCACTTTGTTTTCAATATTGATCATATCAAAAGAGTTGAAAAACAGGGTTTTATAATATAATATATTTTGAAAAAACACATATTTGTATATCTCATTTTTGCTCTTCTGATAGCAATATTTCCTTTGCAGGTATCGGGCCAGGAAGGACAAGGTTCACATGGTTCCGGAAATCAAAAAGAAGAAAAATTCAATCCCAGTGAATTCATTATGGATCACATCGGTGATTCTCATGAATGGCATATACTCACAAAGAAAAATGGTGAAAGCGTTGCTATCTATCTGCCTGTTATCATTTACAATAAAAAAAGCGGTTTGAATGTTTTTTCCTCCCGTAAGCTGGCCCATGGACATGAATATAAAGGCTTCAGGCTTGAGGAAGAGGGAGAATATAAGGGCAGGATAGTAGCACTGGATGACAGCGGGCAGATTGACAAAGGTAATATGCCTCTTGATTTTTCAATGACCAAGACGGTCATCGGAATGCTGGCAGCAGCCCTGATCGGATTATGGCTTTTCCTTTCCCTCGCCCATTCTTACAGGAAAACGGGGATCAGCTATCCCAAAGGGATACAGAAATTCCTTGAACCGATTATTTATTTCATCAGGGATGACATTGTCATTCCTAATATCGGACAGGAGAAGCATGAGAAATTCATGCCTTATCTTTTGTCTGTGTTCTTTTTTATTCTAATCAATAATGTGATGGGGCTTATTCCCTTTCCGCCACCCTTTGGAGCTAATGTGACAGGGAATATCGCTGTTACAATGTCACTTGCATTATTTACTTTTACAATAATACAACTAAACGGCACAAAAAATTACTGGAGGCATATTTTTGCCACTCCGGGGGTTCCTTTCTGGCTGTTGCCGATTATGATCCCCGTTGAGATAATTGGTATGTTCTCCAAGCCCTTTGCTCTTACCGTCCGTTTATTTGCGAACATTACCGCAGGTCATATAATCGTTATGAGCCTGCTTGCTCTCATTTTCATCTTTGACTCCCTGACTGTAGCCCCGGTGTCAATAATATTTGTGATTTTTATGGACTGCCTCGAATTACTTGTGGCATTCCTTCAGGCATATGTCTTTACGCTTCTGTCAGCCCTGTTCATAAGTCTGGCAGTTGCTGAAGAGCATCATTAATTTTTCATGTTCATTTAATTTTTTAAACTATGGAAGAAGCACAGGCAGCAATGTCACTTGCACCAATCGGAGCAGCACTCGCAGTAATCGGAGCAGCTTACGGTATCGGACGTATCGGCTCAGCAGCTATGGAAGCTATAGCCAGACAACCGGAAGCCGCAGGTAAGATCCAGCTTGCAATGATCATCTCTGCAGCACTTATCGAAGGGGTTGCTCTCTTTGGCGTTGTAGTATCTCTCATTGCTTAAGTAGTATTGAAATCCTGCAACGGTTGGTTGCAGGATTTCTTAATCAGAATTTTTAAAAACATAAGATATGATCCTAGCCAGTAATAGTCTTACATCTCCTGCAATAGGAACGATCTTCTGGGCGGTATTTATATTTTCGATATTTTTCGCGATCCTGGCAAAATTTGCCTGGAAACCGATACTTAGCATGATCAAACAAAGGGATGAATCAATTAAGGGCTCCCTTGCAGCTGCCGAGAACGCGAGAAAAGAAATGATCAAACTCCAGAGCGATAACGAAGCTATCCTGCGTAAAGCGAGGGATGAAAGAGAGAATATTCTTAAGGAAGCAAGGGATGTAAGGGATAAACTTATAGCTGAAGCAAAAAGCAAAGCTACTCAGGAAGCTGAAAAAATAGTCGAATCAGCAAAAACAGGCATTGAACGCGAAAAAGCCAGAGCCCTTTCTGAAATCCATCAGCAGGTTACTATCCTTTCAATAGAAGTTGCATCCAAACTGCTTGGCGAAAAACTTAGCAAGACCGGAGAACAGGAAAAACTTATTGAAAAATATCTTAAAGATATTGATCTCAATAAAAACTAGCGGGAACAACTGAAATGAACGAAAGCAAAATATCGGTACGTTATTCTAAGGCTCTTTTCCTTTCCGCGCTCGATAAAAATATTCTGGACAGGATCTACAGGGATATGATCCTTATTTCAGAAATTTCAGTTATCCCGGAATTCAGGGAGCTGATAGCCAGTCCTATTATTTTACCTTCGAAAAAAGCAAAGATCATACATAACACACTTGGTGCAAGCGTTGATGCATTATCACTATCTCTCATCGACCTGGTTGTTAAAAACGGGAGAGAAAGTTACCTGCCGGCTATTGCAAGGGTATTCATCAGTCAGACCAAGGAGCATAAGGGAATAACAGAAACAATACTGACTACGGCAATAAAAGTGGATGAAAAAATAAAGCAGCAGATTTCAGATTTTATATCCGATGGTTTTAAGACAAAAGTCGAATTAAAGGAAATAGTCGATGATGATATCATAGGGGGATTTATATTAAGGATCGAGGATAAATACATTGATTCAAGTATCAAAACCAAATTGAATAAAATAAAGAAAGAACTATTGGCAAAAACGCTGACAGATTGATAGTATAACATTCAAAACAGAATTTTTAAGAGGAGTATCATGGCAAATATTAAACCGGCAGAAGTTTCCGAAATTCTTCGACAGCAACTAAAAGGGATACAGATAGGTGCTGAACTGGAAGAGGTGGGAACCGTCCTTCAGGTTGGTGATGGCATAGCCCGTATATACGGACTCTCTAATGCAGAATCAAATGAGCTGTTGGAATTTGAAAACGGAATCGAGGCAATAGTCCTTAACCTTGAGGAAGATAATATCGGAGCAGTCCTTCTCGGACCGACAGAAGAAATTAAGGAGGGTGACATAGTCAAACGTACAGGTCGTATTGCATCAATTGGAGTGGGAGAAGGTCTCCTTGGAAGGGTTATTTCACCTACCGGTCAGCCCCTTGACGGAAAAGGACCCGTTGAAGGTAAGCTGTATATTATGCCATTTGAAAGAAAAGCCCCTGGTGTAATATTCCGTCAGCCTGTAAAACAACCTCTGCAGACAGGTATTAAAGCAATTGATGCGATGATACCTATAGGGAGAGGACAAAGGGAACTGATAATCGGCGACAGGCAAACAGGAAAAACAGCCATTGCTATAGATACGATTATAAATCAGCGCAGTAATTACGAGAAAGGAAAGCCGGTTTATTGCGTTTACGTAGCTATCGGCCAGAAAGGGTCAACTGTAGCTAATATTGCAAAAATCCTTGAAGAACATGGTGCAATGAAATATACGGTGATCGTACTTGCTACGGCTTCTGATCCTGCTGCAGCCCAGTTTTATGCGCCATTTGCCGGTGCAGCCATCGGAGAATTTTTCAGAGACACGGGCCGTGATGCTCTTATTATTTATGATGATCTTTCCAAACAGGCAGTTTCATATCGTGAAGTGTCTCTGCTGCTTCGCAGACCCCCGGGAAGAGAAGCATACCCTGGCGATGTTTTTTACCTGCATTCACGTCTTCTTGAAAGAGCTGCCAAGATCATCGAGTCTGATGACGTGGCAAGACAGATGAATGATCTGCCAGAATCCATCAGGCATATGGTAAAAGGCGGAGGATCACTTACAGCGCTTCCCATTATTGAAACGCAGGCAGGTGACGTAGCCGCTTATATACCTACAAATGTAATATCAATTACTGATGGACAGATCTTTCTTGAATCAAGCCTTTTCAATTCGGGAGTCCGTCCGGCAATTAATGTCGGTATTTCCGTATCAAGGGTCGGAGGTAATGCCCAGATAAAATCAATGAAAAAAATTGCTGGTACACTTAAGGTTGACCAGGCACAATACCGGGAGCTGGAAGCGTTCTCAAAATTCGGTTCAGACCTTGATGCATCAACCCTGGCTATCCTCAACAAAGGATCTAAAAATGTTGAGATACTTAAACAGGGTCAGTATTCACCTATGCCTGTTGAAAAACAGATTGCCATAATTTATTGCGGCACAATGGCTTTGCTGAAAGATATCCCGGTTAACAAAGTCAAGGAGTTTGAAAAAGAATATCTTGAATACCTTGATCTTAAACACAGGGACATTCTCGATAATCTTCGTGACGGGATCCTTACCAATGACATTACCAGGATCCTCGAGAAAGTTGCTGCCGAACTGATATCTAAATATAAAACTCAATAACCTTGATCTTTATACCTGAAGCATCAGAATTGAAATGCCGAATTTAAAAGCTATAAGGATAAGAATCAGTTCTGTCAAATCAACCAGACAGATCACATCGGCTATGAAAATGGTCTCTGCTGCCAAACTGAGAAAAGCTCAGGATAAAATTGTGCAGTTAAAACCATATGTTTTAAAATTGCAGGATATACTGACGGGCCTGACGCAAAGCCTTGGTGAATCGGATGTTGAAAACGTGTATGGGAGGAATTCGGAACCTGAAAAAATACTGCTGGTCGTTATAACTTCCAACAGGGGCCTTTGCGGGGCATTCAATTCAAATGTGATCAAAGAGGCTAAAAGGGTCATCGCCGAAAAATATCCTGACCAGTTTAACAAGGGAAACGTAACCTTACTGACAATAGGGAAAAAAGGTTATGATTATTTCAGGAAACTGAACATCAAAATGCTTCCTGAAAAGAATGCACTTTTCAATAATCTCAGTTTCGAAAATTGCGTTACTGTCGCTGAAGGTATAATGAACAGTTTTGTCGCCGGAGAATATGACCGGGTTGAAATTATTTACAACCAGTTTAAGAACGCCGCCGTACAGTACCTGACTGATGAGACTTTCCTTCCGGTCAGCACCGGTAAATTAGATAATAAAAAATTCCAGGCTACAGATTATATCTACGAGCCCGGTAAAAAGGAAATAGTAAAAGAACTGATCCCTAAATCACTTAAAATCCAGTTCTACAAGGCTGTCCTCGACTCTTTTGTTGCAGAGCATGGAGCCAGGATGACTGCTATGCATAAGGCTACTGATAATGCCACTACAATGATCCGCGAACTGACATTACAGTATAATAAGGCAAGGCAGGCTGCTATTACGAATCAGATTCTTGAAGTGGTCAGTGGTGCCGAAGCCCTGAAAGGCTAAAAAGATCATGTATAATCCATCTGAACTACGGGATATCGTCGATAAAACCCTGATCAATCTTTCGTATAATTCGGAAGCTTCAAGGCTTATAGACCCCGTTAAATACATACTTTCTTTAGGAGGTAAAAGGATCAGACCTGTTCTGGCACTTATGGCCTGCAATCTTTTCAATGATAAAATTGATGATGCCGTTTTCCCGGCAGCCGGACTTGAAGTATTTCATAACTTCACCCTTGTCCACGATGATATAATGGATAAAGCCCCGGTCAGAAGAGGATTTCCGACAGTTCATACCAAATGGGACATAAACCAGGCTGTGCTATCAGGAGATGTTATGTCGTTCATAGCAAATGAATGCTTCATGCTTGCCCCAGGTAACATCTTCCTCAGGATCTTCAGGATATTCAATAAAGCTGCAATTGAAGTCTGTGTAGGCCAGCAGCTCGATATAGATTATGAAAAATCCGTAATTGTAACTGAGAAAGAATACCTCAGGATGATCGAATTGAAGACAGCCGCCCTACTGGCTGCTTCTGTCAGAATAGGTGCACTGATTGGAGGAAGCAGTGACAAGGACGCAGATCTCCTTTATGATTTTGGAAGAAATATGGGGCTTGCTTTTCAGATTCAGGATGATATCCTTGATGTCTGGGGCGACACTAAAATATTTGGCAAAACCCAGGGCGGAGATATTGTTTCCAATAAGAAAACATTTCCGTTTATCAAAGCGATGGAACTGTCAACCGGTGAGATCAGGAAACAACTTCAGATATTGTTTTCAGGACAAGAAATGGATCCGGAACCAAAGATCCGGAAAGTAATGGAATTATATGATCAGCTCAATATAAGGGGGATATCTGAATCCCTTGCAAATGATTTTATTGACAAGGCATTTGAATGCCTCGGGAAAGTGAATGTTGACGAAAAAAGGAAAAAAGAGCTGACAGGCCTTGCCGGCTCTCTAATAGGACGCAGCTACTAATTCAGTATCTTTTTCTCGTGTTTGATAAGCCAGTCTATGTTGACGAGCACTCCAGCATTCAGCATGAACTGATCATATCTGCTTATAATGTACTTTGCTTCAACATAAGCATCAAACTGATCAGAAATTTTAATATAGGTTCCTGCCCCGACATTTAATCCTAAAGCATTATCATTTTGTTTAAATGTAGCAAAACCCGGAGATTTACTTTTTTCCCGGGCTAGAAGAATATTAAGACCGGCCAGCCCATAAAATTCAAAACGGTCAAGGGAATTAAATACATAATGGCCGTTCACGTCAAACATCATTGAGAAAATACTGCTTCGGTAATTTTCGGCTTTAGTGATATTGGGGTAAAAGACAGTAAAGGAGGGAGAAATATGAATCGGCAGGGTTATTTCATAGATTCCTTTAAAAGATACAGCTATATGACCGCTTCTGTAATCGGAATATTTCTCATCATTAAAGTAAAAACCCGAACCATAAGCCAGTCCGCCCCCTGCCTTCGTAAACTGAGCATTTATGGAAGGATAAACTAAAACCAGGAGTAAAACAAAAGAGTAAAATTTCTTCATAGATTTATTTTTAGATAAAACATTATAATACAATTAATAAAGATAAATTAATATCAATTATAAGTCAAGAGGAATTTGGTCAGTAATAAAAAAAAATGATCTTTATGTCGTTTCATCTTATAATTGATCAAAAAGACAATCATCTGCAAAATTTTTTAATTTTGTAACTTCAAAAAACGTAAAAGAATTTTTTAATATGGCACAGAATACCGGTAAGATCAGCCAGATAATAGGTCCGGTGGTTGATGTTACATTTGACAGACAGGGCATTGAAATGCCTGATATATACGATGCACTTGAAATAAAGAGGGAAGATGGCACTGTCCTGGTTGTGGAATGCCAGCAGCATATTGGTGAAAACACTGTCAGGGCTATTGCAATGGATTCAACCGATGGACTTCGCAGGGGAATGGAAGTAATAGCTACAGGAGCTCCTATCGTGATGCCGGTCGGCGACCAGGTCAAGGGGCGCCTTATGAATGTGACGGGGCAGGCAATTGACGGTATCGGCCCTCTTGATAAGACCGGCGGCTATCCGATACACCGGAAACCTCCGAAATATAATGTTCTTTCAACCGAAAAGGAAGTCCTTTTCACAGGTATAAAAGTTATAGATCTTATAGAACCTTATTCAAAAGGAGGGAAGATCGGCCTCTTCGGCGGAGCAGGTGTCGGAAAGACAGTTGTGATCCTGGAACTTATCAATAATATAGCCAAAGCTTATTCCGGACTATCAGTTTTTGCGGGAGTAGGCGAGAGAACGAGGGAAGGTAACGACCTGCTCAGAGATATGCTTGAAGCGGGGGTAATTTCTTACGGGAAAGAATTCCTTGAAAGCATGAAATGCGGGGGCTGGGATCTGACGAAAGTCGACATGGAAGCCCTTAAAGAATCAAAACTGGCACTGGTATTCGGACAAATGAACGAACCTCCGGGAGCAAGAGCAAGAGTAGCACTGTCAGGCCTTTCAGTTGCAGAAAATTTCAGGGACGGTGACGAGAAAAGCGGCGGTCGCGACATCCTGTTTTTTATGGATAATGTTTTCCGTTTTACACAGGCCGGATCTGAAGTATCAGCTCTTCTGGGAAGAATGCCATCGGCAGTTGGTTACCAGCCAACTCTGGCCACCGAGATGGGTATAATGCAGGAGAGGATCACTTCAACAAAACATGGATCAATTACTTCTGTACAAGCTGTATACGTTCCCGCAGACGACCTTACCGATCCCGCTCGGGCAACTACATTCGCACACCTCGACGCTACAACTGTGTTAAGCCGTAAAATATCTGAACTCGGTATTTATCCGGCCGTTGATCCGCTTGATTCAACTTCAAGAATACTGACACCCGACATAGTTGGTGCTGCCCACTATAATTGCGCTCAAAGGGTAAAAGAGCTTTTGCAGAGATATAATGAATTGCAGGATATTATTGCAATCCTTGGGATGGATGAACTGTCGGAAGAAGACAAGCTTGTCGTTCACCGTGCACGAAGAGTTCAGAGATTCCTTTCACAGCCTTTCCATGTAGCCGAACAATTCACAGGCATCAAGGGGGCCCTGGTATCAATTGAGGATACAATCAAAGGATTCAATATGATAATGGAAGGGAAAGTGGACCAGTATCCCGAAGCTGCTTTTATGCTCGTCGGTACAATCGAAGATGCTATCGAGAAAGGTGAGAAGATCCTTGCACAAACAAGATAAATAATCAGGGATGAAAATAGAGATCATCACTCCCGACAGGAAAGTATATGAGGGTGATATTAAGTCAATAAGAGTTCCTGGAAAGAAAGGATCATTCCAGGTGTTAAAAGACCATGCTCCGATAATTTCCACTCTTGAAAAAGGCCCCGTTATCATTGTTGATCAGACAAACAATGAAATAAGATATGAGATCCAGGAGGGAGTAATAGAAGTAAAACAGAATAAGATAATCCTCCTTTCAGAATCAGTAATCTAACTGATTTATCATGACACCTGATGAATTCCGGAAACATGCACATGAGCTTGTCGAATGGATGGCTCATTATCTTGAGAATGTCGAGAATTATCCTGTAAAATCCCAGAGTAAACCGGGTGAAATATTAAAAAAATTACCTGAAAGACCCCCGTTAAAAGCACAGCCTTTTGAAGATCTTGTAAAAGATCTCGATGAAATAATCATGCCCGGTATAACCCACTGGCAAAGCCCTAATTTCTTTGCATACTTCCCGGCAAACAGCAGCCCTCCTTCAATCCTTGCAGAAATGATTATCTCCACAATCGGAGCACAGTGCATGAACTGGGAAACATCCCCGGCTGCAGCCGAACTGGAAGAAAAAATGATGGTATGGTTGCGTGATATGATCGGACTGCCTGGTTACTTTGAAGGTGTCATACAGGATTCAGCCTCGGCCGGCACTCTTGCTGCCATCCTGACTGCAAGAGAGAAAGTAACAGGGTTCCGGATCAATGAAACGGGAGCCGCCTCTGCCGGTAACCTCAGGGTATATTGCTCTGAACAGGCTCATTCTTCAGTCGAAAAGGGAGTAAAAATAAGCGGCATCGGCAAAAGCAACCTTGTTAAGATACCTGTCAGGAAAGACTTTTCAATGGATCCTGTTCTTCTTGAAAAAGCTATAGAGAAAGATATTGAAAGCGGTTATCTGCCATGCTGTGTCATTGCCACAATAGGAACAACAGGTACGACAGCCGTCGATCCGTTAAAGGCTATAGGATCATTTTGCGCGAAAAACAAAATCTGGCTTCATGTTGATGCTGCAATGGCCGGCACCGCCCTGATACTGCCAGAATTCCGGTGGATGATTGAGGGAAAGGAACATGTCGACAGCTTTCTCTTCAATCCTCATAAATGGATGTTCACCAACTTCGATTGTACGGCATTCTTCATTAAGGATGCCAATCTTCTGATAAAGACTTTTGAAATATTACCGGAATACCTCAAGACCAGAACCAGGGGTAAAGTGAATGATTACCGCGATTGGGGAATACCGCTGGGAAGACGATTCAGAGCTCTGAAACTATGGAGCGTGATAAGGTCATTCGGAATGGAGGGCCTTCAGGACAGGATCCGTCAGCATATAAGGTTCGCAGCCGAACTTAAAGATATGATCCTGCAGGAGAAAGATTTTGAAGTACTTGCACCTGTTGTAATCAATGTTGTTTGTTTCAGATATGCGCCTGAGGGAACCGATGAAATGACCCGGAATAGTCTTAACGAGATACTCAACCATCGTTTAAATGATTCCGGCAAGATCTATCTGTCACATACGGTCCTGGACGGGAAATACACTTTAAGAATGGTTACAGGCCAGACGAATGTAACCCTTGAACATGTTAAAAAGGCCTGGGAACTGATTAAAGGAACGGCACGGGCACTCCGTGACTGATATCTTTTTAGTGCAACCCTTATCTTCCGATATTCATCCCGTTTATATCCATTTTAAATAGCCACTCAATGGAGGGAGATGTGTTACCGTGCATCCATGCGGCCTGAATACCGGATGATATCATATATGGAAAACGGAGAACATAAAAATCGGCTAATAATTCTATTCCGAAAGAACTGAATGTTTCTCTGCTCTCGTTATATTTTTTGAGAACAAGCGACCCGGCGTTGTTGGGTTCAAAGTGATAATTACCGGTTCCACTCGCATAATCGTAAAAGAGATCTGCACGTATCCTTGTAAGATAAAAAAGACTCATCAGGTTAAAATCAGGGTAAGCAAGGGGTGTAACATAATCAGCTGATAAAAAATGCAGATTCTCGGATGCAAGATTTTTATAACCACGCGGATAGTTTATCCTGTTCCACATTGAGATCTGCTCTACATATTGTTTATCAGCTTCATATCGGAATCGAATGCCGTTATTCCTGAAAAACCCGGGGAAATACAGAGCTGTTCTAAGTGTCAGAAATGAACCGTAAATGTCCTTGTCAAAAGGATAAAATGAATAATTGAAATCAAAGACATGTGCAAACCGGGGATAAATATCCCGTAAAGCAGCTTTATGAAAGTTTGCAAAATACAATCTTGCCACCAGTTCTGTCTGGCCATAATCGTATATCGTGTCTCCCTTTATATAAAGTATATATTGATTCCTGTAATTAGCTGATACCGAAGGCTGAAAGAACTGATAAAACCTGCCATTTGTGAAGGTCAGAGGCACGGACAGGGTATTTGAAAAAACAAGTTCAGGTTTTATTGGTTTTGGATCTTCAAGCTTCGCTCCGGATCTTGTGCGGAAGACATAATTATAATCGCCATAATCGAGACTTGATTCAATTACCGGATACAATCCCTGCCATTTTATCTTCGAGTGAAACATGTGTTTTTTATTCGTGTATTCATATCCCAGGGTTGTTGTCAGAGTACTTAAGTTATTCTGGCTTAACAGTGTAAAACCCGGCCTGACTGATGCAGGATCCGACTGTAATTCTTCTATATCGGCATAAAATGGCATCCAGCTGTGGAACCTGAAAAGATGCTGCCATTTCCAGTATCTGACAGGTTGATATATTTTCTGTACCGGCCCGGCTACCCCGCCTTTTTCAGGAAGAGTGATATTTTCTACCAGGTAAGCCCGGCGATCTCTGTTTCCCGGATCATATCCCGGTATACTTTTAAGATTGAGTGAACAGATATCATTTCCCGATGAGGAATAATCACAAAAAAGAACCCTGTTTCCACTGACTGTCACATCTGTTGCTCCGAATCGTGAGTTTGTTAGGCGGGATAGTTTTTTCTCCGGTGAAAGGGCAAAGATATTTTCAATTCCGGATTCTGAACTTACGAAAAAAAGGCTGTCGTTTCTTAAGAATGAAGACTGGTAATCATCCCTGCTCTCTTCGAGGAAGACTTTCCATGCCTGGTTTTCAGGCCTGAATGAGATTATTCCTTCTCCCTTGTCTGTTAATGAAATAACAGTAATTTCCGAGCCGTCAGCTGACCATTGCGGCCTTTGGAGAGAGGCATTGCCGGGAGCCGGCACTGATCTTGTGATCTTGTTTGATTTAATATCAAATGAGATAAGATTATTGCGATTATCTGAAGTATTCTCAACAGCCGCTATGGTCTTTCCGTCAGGTGACAGAGATGCTGACATGAGTCTTGTTTTCCAGGTCAGCTGTCTTACGATGCCACTCTTCACATCCATCATTTTTAATACTGAATAGTTCCTGTTTTCCCATCTTGGATCAGTCTGGGCCTCAACCCATACAAGCAATGAGCGGGCCCCCGACAGATAATATGGATAAATTATGCCAGGCACATGTATTTTCTTTTCTGACCTGTTGACTGTGTCAATCAATACTATTACAGGAGGATCTGAAAGTGATGTCCTGATCGCAGCTATTTTATTATCTCCGGCTGGTACAGGAGAATAGTAGCTCAGGAATTTTTTCTTCTTTTCGGGGTTCAGGTATTTGTATGGATGTGAACCATTATTCCTGATTTCTTCGTTCCATAGAGTATTAAGTGTGTCAAATGTCTCTTTGAAAAGTCTTTTTTTTGTTTTGTCAGTATTTTTTAAAAGGCTGATATTTACAGGATCAAAAAGAAATGGCAGGTTGGCAGTAGTATTCAAGGCCTTGTTCCAGACATCCTGACCGTATTTAAGACGGGACATTGCCACTGCCTGCGATCCGCTCTGATAATGATCCGGGATATAATCCCTGAAAGAACCATTGACAAGCTTATCATATTTGTAAACCTTTCCTTTCTCAACAGATATTGCTTTAAGCTGTTTCTGGAAAGAAGCTGAGTTCGCTCTTCCGGCCCCTGAAAGAGCTGATTCAGCGAAAACAGCATCTCCTTCAAGGTACCATAGAGGAAGAAGAGCTGCCATTGCACCCGGGAACTGCTGCCCGAAAAAAACCGACATGAATCGTGAAAATCCCTTGTTGAGGGATTGCATCTGAAGAACATGAGTGAGCTCATGAAGTGCCAGGCTCCTGTTGGGATCAAGCGGAATTGTATTTTGTTCAGGGGTAGGATAGATCTCCATCCGGCTTGGAGCCCAGGCGACATAACCATTTGACTGGGTTGTATAATTATGGATTATGACCGGTATACGGGCCCGGCTGACCGGATAAAGTACAGAAAGATCATTATAAGCCTGTTCAAGTGATCTGGCGAATTCAATCCCGTTAATACCATATTTTTCCGGGTATATTATCCTGAACCTGTCGGTTTTAATCTGCAGCCACTTAAGGTTAGCCGGATCCTGTCCTGTTTCATAATATTGAGCTGAAACTGAAAACGGAACCAGAAAAAAAATGCAAAACCATAGAGATCTGTATCCCATATCATCAAATCCTGTCCAAAATTAACAAATAATGTTAGTCAAGGGTTTACTCATTCAGTAAGAAAAAAATAAGTACTTTCGTCAGCAGATCTGGCACATAAGGTCCTTATAAAACTGGATTATAAATGAAACAGTACAGGTTCATTAACAATATTACCGGCTGGCTTGTATTTGCCATAGCTGCCTTTACTTACCTGATGACTATTGAGCCTACTGCAAGTTTATGGGATTGCGGTGAATTCATAGCCTCGTCTTACAAACTTGAAATAGGTCATCCTCCGGGGAGTCAGGTATTTATGATTTTGGCCAGGTTCTTCACACTTTTTGCAGGAGGGAATGAAACAAGGGTTGCAGCAATGGTAAATGCCATGTCGGCACTTGCAAGCGCCTTTACAATATTGTTTCTTTTCTGGACAATAACCCATCTTGCCAGGAAGATCCTGATAAAGGATGAAAATCAATTCAATGTTACAAGGATAGCCGCTATCATGTGTGCCGGAGTAGTCGGAAGCCTTGCCTATACTTTCTCAGATTCCTTCTGGTTCTCCGCCGTGGAAGGAGAAGTGTACGCAACATCCTCTCTTTTTACTGCCGCGGTGTTCTGGGCAGTACTAAAATGGGAGGATAATGCAGATTCGAAACATGCAGACAAATGGATAATCCTTATAGCATATTTGATGGGGCTCTCGATAGGGGTTCATCTTCTTAATCTTCTTGCTCTTCCGGCAATCGGATTAGTTTACTATTTTAAGAAATTTGATTTCTCCTGGAAGGGCTTTCTTGTTTCAATTGCAGTTTCATTTCTGATCCTGGCTCTCCTGATCTGGGGCATAATTCCGGGTCTTGTAAAGATATCCAGCAGGTTTGATCTGTTTTTTGTAAACACTTTAAAACTGCCTCATAACAGCGGAATGCTGGTTCATTTTATCATTATGGCAGTTCTGTTTGTAATTGCTGTCCGGATGACCCTGAATTCCGAAAACAAAATCAGGAATACTGTTTTTGCTTTAGGCGCTCTTTTCCTTACCGGGATATGGGTAGTCGGTTCGGGTTTTCTTAACATTCTTGTATTAATAGCACTGGCCGCCTTTTTATGGTATGTCGCAGGCAAAAACCGGATACTGCTCAACACAGTGCTTACTGCCGTAATGGTAATACTTATTGGTTACTCCTCCACTGCAATAATATTGATCAGGGCTTCGGCAAATCCGCCGCTGAATGAAAACAACCCGCGGGATCCCTTCAGTCTGCTGTACTACATTAACAGGGAACAGTATGGCGACCGTCCGTTGTTCTATGGTCCGTATTATAACGCCCCTGTGCTTGACTATAAAGACGGCAAACCGGTTTATGTTCTTGAGGATAATAAAAAATACGTGATCACTCACAGGGAACTGGAACGCGTTTATGATGACAGATTTCTGACGCTCTTCCCCAGGATGTGGAGCGATCAGAGTGATGATCACGCCGATATTTACAAGGCATGGGGAGGATCAAAAGGAATTCCTTTGCAGGTTACAAATCAATCGGGAGAAAAGTCGATCGTAAGAAAACCGCGGTTCAGTGAAAATCTGAAATTCATGTTTAGCTACCAGTTCGGATATATGTATTTCAGGTATTTCATGTGGAATTTCTCAGGAAGGCAGAATGATACCCAGGGAACAGGCGGAGCTATCAACGGCAACTGGATCACAGGAATCAGGTTCCTGGATGAACCAAGAACCGGGACATATGATCTTCCGGAGGACCTCAGGAAAGATCCTTCAAGGAACGTGTATTATATGCTTCCATTTCTGCTTGGACTTATCGGTATGTTCTTCCATCTGAATACTGACAACAGGAACTGGTTCAACGTCATGCTGCTTTTCATTATGACAGGTCTGGCAATTGTCTTTTATCTTAACCAGTATCCCAACCAACCCAGGGAAAGAGATTATGCTTATGCCGGATCGTTTTATTTCTATGCTGTGTGGATCGGGCTTGGTGTTCTTGCCTTATTCCGGGGGATTTCCTTGTTTACAGGGGAAAGAGTTGCTGCACCGCTTGCAGGTATTGCCTGTTTCCTTGCAGTGCCATTGATAATGGGAATGCAGAACTGGGATGATCATGACAGATCAGGGCGTTATCTGGCAAGGGATGTCGCGTTTAATTACCTTGAATCATGCGCCCCGAATTCAATTTTGTTCACTAACGGCGATAACGACACATTCCCTCTCTGGTATGCTCAGGAAGTGGAAGGGAAAAGAAAGGACATCCGTGTATGCAACCTGATGCTTCTTAATACAGACTGGTATATAGAACAAATGAAGCAGAAAATGTATGAGTCGGATCCTCTGCCTGTTTCTCTGCCGATAAAGAAATATTACGACGGAATTAACAATCAGGTATTCATAGTTGAAAAAACAAAAGACCCGGTAGACATTAAAACAATAATTGATTGGATCTTAAGCGAGAATCCTGCTACAAAGGTCAGGATATCTGCCAATGAAATCCTTGATATAATTCCTACAAAAACGATCCGTATTCCTGTGGATGCTGCTAAAGTTATTGAATCGGGGACCGTCCGGCAGGAGGATTCGTCAAAGATCGTCCCTTATATTGATATTAAACTTAAAGGGAATTCAATATTGAAGAGCCAGCTCATAATACTTGATATACTCGCGCATAATGACTGGAAAAGACCGATCTATTATGTAACCGGGTATCACAATGATGCTTTCGGACTGGAGGAATACTTTCAGCTTGAGGGATTGGCATACCGCCTGATCCCTGTCAGATCGGAAAATAAGAGCTGGGTCGATTACGGGAGGATTGATACGGACATTCTCTATGAGAATATCATGAAGAAATTTGTATGGGGTGGTGCGAATGACAGGAACGTATACATAGATTATAACCATAACCGGACCCTGACAGTAGTAAGAGCAAGGCTTCAGTATGCGAAGCTGGCCAAGGCGCTTGCTGCTGAAGGTAAAAAGGACAAAGCCCTGGAGGTTCTCGATCGCTGCATGGATGTTCTTCCTCCTGAAAATGTGAAATATGATCCATATTATCCTGATCTGATAGAAGCTTATTTTGCTGCAGGAAACAATGAAAAGGCTCTAAAATTAACGAATGATTATTGTTCATATAATTATAAGCATCTTGATTATTACCTCAGCCAGTCTCAATATATAATCAGTTCTGCAGAATATGAAATACAATCGGCAATTCAATATACGTCGAAAGTATCAACTGCATGCATGACATATGGTGCAAGAAACCTTGCAGAAGAAATAGATAAAAAGCTTGAAACTTATTACAGGGATTATCTTAAGACGAGGATACCTGAAGATCAGCTGCCGGTGAGTGATTAACCGACTATAGTGGCTGATTTTTCGTGTTTCAGGTATTTTTCAAGAAGGGAAATTATCTTTTCAGGGTAAACGGGCTTCAGGATATATTCGTTGCATCCTGCAAGGTAAGCTTCGGTTTTACTTTGCTCAGAAGCATATGCTGTAAGCATTAGGATGGGTACATCCCTGTTACCTTTCCTGAAGATCCTCATGCATTCTATGCCGTTTATGAGAGGGACAAGGAAATCCATCAGAACGAGATCTGTTTTCCAATTGTCGTGGGTTATAAAATCAACGAAGTCTTTCCCGTTACGGAATACTTTTACTTCAGCACCTGTACTTTTTAAAAGTGTTTCATAATATCTTATAGAGGGGATATCATCCTCAACTATGATAATCTTCTTGCCAGGCAGCTGTAAATCGTTGATATTCAGTGTCATTTTTAGGATTGCATATGCTTGTATAAAATTACTACATGTGGCCAACTGAAGATTAAGATAACCCCGCAATTATGAACAACTTTTCAACAGGGTTTTAAACCATTTTTAGTATAGACTTGTATTCCTTGAAAAAAAGTTGCAAATTCGTAAAACAAAAATAATAAAATGATTAAACAGTTCTGTTTAATTAGATCAGCTTTTGTGATATCATTACTGTTTTTTTTGACGAATAACACTTTCGGACAGGTGGGGTTTAATAATCCCACCAGGGCTCTCTATATTTTTGATCTTGCGAAATATATTGATTACGGACCCGGCTTCCGGGATTCATCAAATTTTAAAATAGGAGTGCTTCTTGGGGATTATGATCTTATTTATGAGCTGGGCCTCCTTGCAAAGACCAGGACAAGGATACAGGACAAACCTGTTATGATTGTCGGTTTCAGGAATATAAGCAGCATAACCCACACCCAGGTTTTATACCTGAATAAGAATGCAGGTTTCAGTATTGATCAGGTTAAAGCCAAAATAGCCGGGCACCAGACAATGCTTATTTCTGAAGGGTATGAATTCAGGGAATCAATGATGAATTTTATTGTTGTTAACGGAAGGCCCAGGTATGATATAAATGAGGAAATGGTAAGAGCTGCCGGGATGTCAGTCCCGCAGGAAGTTTTATTAATGGCTGTAAAGACAAGGGAAGACTGGCAGAATCTTTTTGATATTGCAAGCAGGGAAATTGCGACACAGAAAGTAACAATAAAGCAGCAAACTGATACAATAGAGATCCAGAAACAGGAGATCCTTGAACAGAAATTCTTTCTCGACAGCCTCGACAGGGCGATTTCCCTTAAAGAACAGATGCTGAGTGAAAAGCAAAAGATGCTTGAAGAGCAGCTTGATCATATCAACCGTCAGCAGGTTGAAATATCCTCTCAGAGGAAGTTAATAATGGCTCAGCAGACAGAAGTGCAGGTACAGAAAGATACTCTGGAAAAACAAAAGGAAAAGATCAGCCTCCAGCTTGAGATGATTAATGAGCAGCTGTTAAAGATAAAAGAACAGGAAAACAGGATACGGATACAGGTTGCCACGCTTGAAAAACAGAAACTTGTAATTTATTTTGTGATACTGGCCCTTTTGCTTACAAGCTTCCTTTTTTATTATATCTACCGCAGTTACAGGATCAAGAAGGAAGCCAATATCCGGCTCGAAGAGAAGAACAGGACTATTTCAATACAAAAAGAGGAGATTACGTTGCAGCGTGACCTGGCGGCAGCACAGAGAGACCAGATAGCATATCAGAAGAAGCATATTACCGACAGCATTATGTATGCCAGGCGGATACAGGCGGCACTTCTGCCATCTCTTGAACTCTTCAGCGACAAGCTGGAACATTTTGTTTTATATAAGCCTCTTGATATTGTCAGCGGGGATTTTTACTGGGTGAGCACACAGGGGAGCAAGCAGATCATAATAGCAGCTGACTGTACAGGACACGGAGTGCCGGGTGCCTTCATGAGCATGCTTGGAGTAACATTATTGAACGAGATAGTCAATGGGAAACACATCATTATGCCTGACCAGATAATTGAGAATGTCAGGAACGGAGTGATAAAGTCGCTGAATCAGGTTGCCGATGAGGAATCTTTAAAGGATGGGATGGACATGGCAGTTACAATGATTGACTTCAAAAGGGATGTATTATGGTATTCAGGAGCCAACAGCCCTCTGTATCTTGTCAGGGATAAAGAACTGATTCATTACAGGGCTGATAAAATGCCGGCATCAATTCATTACAAGATGCATCCGTTCACCCTTCATCAGATAGAATTGAAGAAAGGAGATGCCTTTTATATATTTTCGGATGGCTATGCCGATCAGTTCGGAGGTCCCAAACATAAAAAATTCATGTCAGTAAAACTCAAGGAAACGCTGGTATCGATGACTGACATGCCCATGCTTAAACAGGGCGAGAAATTGAATGAAATTTTTGAACAGTGGAAAGGCAATAATCCCCAGGTTGATGATATCACACTGGTTGGAGTAAGATATTAACGGCACTTCCAGCTTGTCGTATAACCACCAACTGAAACAGGAGTCTTGGACTGGATAGTAATAAGATCAAATCCACAATATTCAGCCTCTGAATCATAACCGTCATCAATTATATCCCCCGTGGCATCTTCCGTTATTTCAGCCCTGCAGAATTTACAATTCTCTGCTTCGCAGGATGAGGCTGCCCAGCTCAGTAATATAAATGAGACAACAAACAAAACTATCCTCTTCATAACCAGAATTATTTTTGCCAAATTTATGAAACTCTTGCTAAACAGGCTATATTTAAGATAAAAAGGTTGCATTATTGTATTTTTATACTTATGATGCATCATTTCAACAAAATGACAGTCATTTGATCAGGAATGAAAATATAACAAGGAATATAAAAACGAATGTCATGGAAGAAAGTATTTTAAAAGAATCAAAGATGAGAAAACATGTTACCGTAGTCGGAGCTATCCATATCGGATTTGGAATACTCGGACTGATAGGAGCATTAGCTGTTTTCTTTGCACTCAATTTTGCTAAAGGATTTGTATCAGGAGAAGAAATCCCAAATGTTGTACTGAGCTTCCTGGCTGCAAGTCTTCCTTTATTGATTGGCTTTATGTCGACCCTGGGACTTGTAGGAGGGATAGGACTTATTGCCTTCAAATCATGGGCCAGATATCTAATTATAGTAGTAGCAGCGCTGGGATGCCTTAACATCCCGATAGGAACATTGAAAGGTGTTTATTCCCTTTGGGTACTGCTGCAGGATGACACAATAAAACTGTTCAATAGTAATTAAGGAAGCGGGCTTAGGGCAAATAACATATATTTGGAAATATAGTTGGGGCGTTGCATGCAACGCCCTTTCAATTATTATCAGAAAATCTCTAAATTGTCCCAAAATCTGAATATATGGCTGAAAACAATAAAATTATCTTTTCGATGTACCGGGTTGGAAAGATGTTTCCTCCACACCGTCAGGTACTTAAAGATATTTCACTTTCCTTTTTCCTTGGAGCCAAAATCGGTATAATAGGACTTAACGGTTCAGGTAAATCAACCCTGATGAGAATTATTGCCGGGAAAGAAAAAGAATACCAGGGTGAAGTTACTTTCCTTCCGGGATACTCAGTTGGGTATATGCCCCAGGATCCTCTTCTGGACGACAGCCGTACAGTAAAGGAGATCGTCGAGGAAGGAGTGAAGGAAGTCATAGATATAATCAGGGAATATGAGAAGATAAATCTAAGTTTCGGCGAACCGGACGTTTATGAGAATCCTGAGAAGATGCAGCAGCTTATGGACAGGCAGGTAGTATTACAGGAGAAAATCGACTACCACGATGGCTGGAATATCGAACATAAGCTTGAAAGAGCAATGGATGCGCTACGTTGCCCGGACAGTAATGTGAAAGTAAATATCCTTTCGGGAGGGGAAAGAAGAAGGGTCGCCCTCTGCCGCCTTCTGCTGCAGCAGCCTGATGTACTTCTGCTTGATGAACCAACCAACCACCTTGATGCCGAATCGGTTCAATGGCTTGAAACAACTCTTAAACAATATCATGGCACTGTCATTTGTATAACTCATGACAGGTATTTTCTCGATAATGTAGCAGGATGGATACTTGAACTTGACAGGGGAGAAGGTATCCCGTGGAAAGGCAATTATTCATCCTGGCTCGAGCAAAAAGCCAAAAGACTCGAAGTTGAAGAGAAAGGGAATATAAAAAGGAAGAAAGTCCTCGAACGGGAGCTTGAATGGGTGAGGATGTCGCCAAAGGCACGTCATGCAAAGTCAAAAGCAAGACTTGGGGCCTATGAAAACCTCCTGAACCAGGATGTTAAGCAAAAAGAGGAAAAGCTGGAGATATTCATTCCAAACGGACCCAGGCTCGGAGATAAGGTTATAAAAGCATCTCATGTATCAAAATCCTTTGGGGATAAGATCCTTTTTGAAGACCTTGACTTTAATCTTCCGCGTAACGGGATAGTAGGGGTTATAGGACCTAACGGTGCAGGAAAAACGACACTTTTCAGGATGATAATGAAGCAGGAAGAGGCAAGCAGCGGCTCATTCGAAATCGGAGATACTGTTACAATCGGTTATATTGATCAAAGCCATGAAGCAATAGATCCTTTAAAAAGTGTCTATGAAGTAATTTCCGGAGGTCAGAATGATATAATGGTTGGCAACAGACTTGTAAATGCAAGGGCCTATGTGGCCAGGTTTAATTTTACCGGGGCCGACCAGGAAAAGAAATGCGGTGTACTTTCCGGAGGGGAAAGGAACAGGCTTCATCTTGCTCTTACTCTCAAATCAGGAGCCAATGTCCTTCTTCTCGATGAACCGACAAATGATATCGACGTAAATACTTTACGTGCCCTTGAAGAAGGACTTGAGAATTTCGCCGGATGCGCTGTAATAATTTCACACGACAGGTGGTTCCTCGACAGGGTTACAACGCATATGCTTGCCTTTGAGGGAAATTCAAAAGTTGTATGGTTTGAAGGGAACTATTCCGATTATGAGGAGAATTACAGGAAGAGGGTTGCAGACATCACTCCGGTGAGGATTAAGTACAAGAAGCTGGTGTGAGGGCCGGGGGGGATGTAAGGAATGGTGCAACGGTACAACGGTGCAACGGTACAACGGATAAGCAGCCAGCAGGATGTAATTCCCCCTTTGAAGGTTGGAGCAAAGGGGAAATCCCGCTCCGGAAACCGTTCAGTACCCCAGTGTAAATTCTTTCTCTGTTGCCGGAACGCCTTCTTTCATCCATCGGGGCATTGGTTCGCCCTTGAGGTAATGACCGAAGAACTGCGACATGCGAATCTGGAAATCCTTTTTGTTCGGAAGCTTCAACGGCCAGTGAGGTTCCCCTGTATAGTTAAGCAACCACGACTGTTTCCCAAGTCTGCGCAGAGCAACAAAGAACTCTATTCCCTGCCACCAGGGTACATGACCATCTTTATCGTTGGCCATGATAAGGATCGGTGAGGTAACCTTTTCAATAGCAAATAAGGGAGAATTTTCCCAATAGAGATGCGGCGCCTCCCATATTGTAGCTCCGATGCGGCTCTGCTCATGCTCATACTGGAAGGAACGATTCAATCCTGTCTCCCACCTTATTCCTCCATAGGCGCTGTACATATTCACAACAGGCGCCCCTGATTCAATTGCAGCAAAAAGATCTGTCCTTGTAGCAAGATATGCAACCTGATAACCTCCCCAGCTGTGTCCCTGGGCCCCTATATGCTTTTCATCCACAAAGCCTTTTCCAATTAGATGCATTACGCCGGGCATAACACAATTGTACGCGCTCTGACCCGGATAACCCTCAATATAATGAACATCAGGATTAAATACAAGATAGCCATTACTCGTATAATAATGATAATCAATTGTTGACCGGTGAGGCTCAGGGATCCGGTGCCTGTACATTTCATCCGAACTTTTTTCGTAAAAATTGACAATCATCGGATATTTTTTTGAGGGATCAAAACCGGCCGGCTTGTATAAAAGACCTTTTATCTCTTTACCATCAAGAGAGAGCCAGGTAAGGAGCTCAGGATTATTACCCCATAAGAAATCCTTCTGTTGAGGATTAGCCTCTGTGAGTCTTTTACTTTTACTGAACGAAAGATCAGATATTTCGTAATCCGGGAAAAGTTCAAAGGTCTCTTTAGTAAATATTACTGCATCAGCTTTCCGGGCTTTTACAGGTGTGCCAGGACTATAATTCCCGCCTGTCAGTAACTCCGGATTTCCCGGTCTGCGAAGATCTATCCGGTAAAACGTACTTCCTTTTGATACTTCATTGAAAGCGGAAAGATATTGCTTCTCTGAAGGATCGATATATTCGTTATCGTAATCAAGATCAATAAGTCTGTATGTAACACTGCTCTTCCTGCCATTCATCGTAAGATTGACCGGCTGACGTCCTGCAGCAGGATCAAGGGACCAGATATCATATCGGTCATAAACTAAAAAGGCGTTGTCATCTTTCAGCCATCCTGCCGGAGGATAGGGGGGAGCCAGATTCGGCACATCATTAAGTTCATTGTAACATACGATAGTCCCCGGATTTGTAAGCCTGTATTCTTTTTTTGCCTTGATATCAAAAGAATAGAATGAGCTGTCAGTGTAATTATACCAGTAAATGTATTTCCCGGCAGGAGAAGGTTTAATATCAGCCCTGATATTAGTTTTCAGCTTTTCAGGGGTGCCGCTTACTATGTCAATAAGCCACATGTCGTATCTTTCCGGACTTGATTCCCACATAGCCTCAAGTTCATACGGAACATTTGATAAGGCCAGTACCTTTGCGGCGTCACCTTTGTCAATGAGCTGGACAATTGGCATATCTTTATTTCCCAGCTGAACAGTACGGTTCAGATCATCGTGATATACGGCAGAATATGTTCTTTTCAGGTCGCGGTCCTTATCAATCACCTGGACAGTGTGCATTTTACCCTCTGCATAATGCCAGATATCGACATCAGGTCTTTCCTCATCAAGTACAGTTGTATCTTTTATCTTATATTCAGGGGAGGTGCCAAAGAAAAGCCTCCTGCTTTTTTCTCCGAATGTAAGCGGACAGTTTTCATTGATAATCCATCCGGCAGGGATACCCGGATTTCCTTTTTCAGTAACTATTATTGCTTTTCCGCTACCATTCCAGTAACAAAGCGACCAGTTATTGCCGGTCTTGTCTTTCTTATCACCCGAAGATACCAGGAATGCTGCCTGGTCAGCTTTTTTGGATAAGGACAGTTGTTTGTATTTTGCATCTTTAAGGAAAAGCTCATTCCGGATTTTCTTTTCAAGATTTATCATTATTACCCCGGGCAAAAGATCCTTGCCGTCTCCTGTTGTTGAGCATAACAGGACCGGCGCTTCCTGTGCCAGGACATATTCAGTGACAAATCTTATTGTATCGGTAGTTCCTTCTGACAAATTCCGGATACAAAGATGATATCCGTTTTCTTCAGATTCTTTCCTGGTAGTCTTATCTTTTTCTTCTGTGGTATTCACCGGTTCACATTGCCAGGCAATCCAGCCTGACCATTTCACAGGCAGCTTGAAGGATTTTAATCTCCTGACCGTATCGGTTGTCATCTTGCTGATATCATAGATGCCAAGCATATTCAGGGGCATATCTTCCTTCTTTGTCTTTTTAAGCTTAAGGATCCTTGTCTCCTCAAGAGGCGGTTTTATTGTAAATGTCAGGAATTTAGAATCAGCTGTGAATGCAATTCCTGAAGCGGATCTGAAAGTTATCGTTTTGTCTTTTTTTATTTCGTGTAATTCAATTAACTGATCTCCTTCCCATGGTTCCATAACAAACCCGGCAAGCTCGCCATCATCTGAAATGATCTTTTCAGTGATCCGGTTCCATTTTGCAAGGTCATCAATAGTCAGCGGCTTTTGCGGCTGAGAAAACACAGGTTGAAGAAAAACTGCCAGCTGCAGGAGTAATATGTATCTTTTCATACCTGATATTATTTTTAAGATCAGTTGATCTCAGTTTGTACAAACATAATGAAATGAAATCAAAGGCTGAAAAGATAAAATTGACCATCTTTATTCCTTTGATTATATTTGTAGAAAGATCAAAATTCTAAATAAATGAAGAAAAGAACATTCGTAAAAGGTTTGCTGTTATCAGCGGGGGCTCTTTTATTGCCAAAGAAAGCCAGAGCGCTTGAATATTATCCGAATAAATCTGATAAGAAATGGGCAGTGCTGTATGGGACATGGTGTGGTTCGACGAGGGATGCCGGTGTATGGATATCAGAAGGAATGGACGGGATAGCCAACGTATTTGATGTTCGTGAGAATCCCGATCTGTCGAAATACGATCATATTGTAATAGGAGGAGCTATCCGTTCCAACGTAACATCACAGGAACTTCAGGATTACCTGAAAAAGAACAAGGATATGCTGAAGAATAAGATAAGAGGTTATTTTGCTGTTTGCGGGAACATGATGAGACCTGTCGGTCCGGAGCAGACTAAATTATTTATCGATAATCACCTGGTACAATTGACCGGAGTAGGCAATGTCCCTTCAAAAGTATTCCTGGGAAGGATCACATACGGACTGATGGAACCGGATGTACGGAAACAAATGGAAGGATTCAAGATGCCTGAATATGATAATCTCAAGAGATCGGAGTGTATGGAATTCGGAAAGGAATTACTGAAAACAGTTTCCTCCTGAGATTAATAAATATAAAAAGCAAGCTCAGCTAATTCGCAATCTTATTTCTTTACAGAGAACCTGTAAACAGTTTTTGATTTGAACTTCTCACCAGGGCTGATAACTGTGGAAGGAAAACCGGGCTGATTAGGGCTGTCCGGATAATGCTGGCTCTCAAGGCAAAATCCCGATCTGGCTTTAAACTGTTTCCCTCCTGTTTCAGCCGGTTTTTTATACATAAGTCCGTTTCCCGTATAGAGCTGCATAGCCGGCTGATCTGTCATCATTTCCAACATACGGCCGCTGACAGGATCATAAACCGCGGCATCAACTTTTTCTTTATTATCCAGGACGTAATTATGATCATATCCTGAAAAAACCGAACCCTCGTAAGTATCTCCTATTCTGGCCCCGAAAGTCTGAGCTGAAGTGAAGTCAAAGGGGGTTCCTTTGACAGGACGTATCTCTCCGGTCGGAATCAGTGTTGAATTAAAGGGAGTATATGCAGATGCCTTTAGTGTCATCTCATGATCAAAAATATTCCCGTTCCCGGCACCATGAAGGTTGAAATATGCATGATTTGTTACATTGATAACACTTTTTTTATCTGTTGATGCAGTGTACTCAATAATGATCTCATTCTTATTGGTCCAGGTGAAGACGACTTCCATATTAATTGTTCCCGGGAATCCTTCTTCCATATCAGGGCTCACATAAGTGAACCTTACAGCCGGCTTTTTCTTATTATTTATCAATTCAGCGTTCCAGACTTTAGTGTACCATCCGCGGGGTCCTCCATGAAGAGTATTTGGTTTGTTGTTTACCGGCAGATTATATTCCACACCATCAAGAATGAATTTTCCGTTCGCTATCCGGTTGGCATATCTCCCGACAGTTGCTCCTCCGAAATTGTCCTTTAAAATTGACTCAAGGACATAAGATCCAAGAACAACATTATCAATTTTCCCGTCTTTATCCGGGACTTCAACTCCGACAATCCTTGCACCATAATTGGTAAGCTTTAAAACATTGCCTGCTTTATTTGTAAGAGTAAAGAGGTATACTTCGGAACCCTCATGAGGGCCGAGAAGCTCTTTTTTTACCGTGCCGGGAACTTCTTTTTGCTGATCGCTGAAGATCAGGGATAATGACAGGAAAACAAATGATATAAAATTCATATTCCGGATATTTAAAAGTTGATAAGATTATTCATACTCTTCAAATTTAATATAAAAGAATACAGGTTTGAATTTCCGGAAGAGGAATTACTGTCTTATCAATCAGGACAAGAAAAAGAGGCTGCCTCAAAAGCCTGCTTCTCTTTACTTACCCCTAAATCCCCTAAGGGGGACTTATTGATATTCAGGATTCCAGAGAACCCCCTTTAGGGGGCAGGGGGTGGTTTTCAAGCTTTTGAGGCAGCCTCTTTCTTATTTATTTCAGTTTATCAGGAATTCAGAACTGCTTTGGCTTTATCATCAAGAGCTTCTGTCATGAATGGGATTCCTGTTACAGCTTCGGTTTCACGGTTGGCGGTTACAAGGTCTTCCCTGCTTAGCTGTGAGATGTCAAATTTCCTGACGCCAGCCATAAACTGCTGCAGACCGCATTCAAGCTTATCAGCATAACCGCATAGGGCTATAGCTCCGAGGGGGATATTATTGATCTCATTGGCGCCCACTTTGTTCTTAACCGTTTCCCAGAGTGAGAATATCTCCTCCGGGTATTTACCATATTCGGTTACCGAAGGAGGAAGGACGTCCCAGTGGCCGTTGAGTGCAGCTTTTCTGTCGGGATGGAATACACCTTCAATATTGCTTCCGAGGAAGCCTGCTATCATCGGGGCACGACCGAGACATACCATTTTTGCATAAGGTGATACAAGCGACAGGGCCTTGAAAAGATGATCCTCGCGGGCAAAACCTCCGGCCAGAGAGATATCCGGTACCCTGATGCCTCTCTTCGCAAGTATTTCACAATATTCATATGTTTTTGCATGCAGGGCAAGAGACGGGATACCCCAGTTTTGCATCATGTTCCACGGGCTCATTCCTGTTCCTCCGCCTGCTCCGTCAATCGTCAGAAGGTCAAGTTGTGCATCGGCGGAATACCTTATTGCCATTGCAAGGTTCTCCATTCCGTATGCGCCTGTTTTCAGAGTTATCCTTTCAAAACCGATCTTTCTCAGATAAGCGATGCTCTCAAAGAAGCTGTCGCGGTATTCAGCCGGGGTATGCTTGTTTGTTGCGCCCAGCCGGCTGTGACGGGCAAATGAGATTATTGCCCTATTCTTATATGCTTCGATAACAATAGGGTCAGTCGGATCCGGATCCACTACATAGCCTCTCCATTTAAGGAACTGGGCATAGTCAAGATCAGAGACCTGAATTTCACCGCCGATATCTTTTGCACCCTGTCCCCATTTAAGTTCAATAATTACATCATTACCGTATTTGTCGATAAGATATTCGGCAACACCATTCCGTGTGTCCTCAACATTCATCTGGATTATTATAGCTCCGTAGCCATCATAATATCTTTTAAAATACCCTATCCTTCTGTCAAGTTCCGGTGATTCGAGGGTTTTTCCATTAAGTATTTTTGAATTCTTGTCAACACCCACGACATTTTCTCCGATTACTATCGGGAAGCCTGATAATGCCGCACCTACAGCAAAGGATGGCCAGTAACGGGCGGCAATAAAGGTAGATCCCAGGGCGCCTGTCATTATTGGGATGCGCGATTTTGTTTTGATCTTCGATCCAAACTCTGTTTCGATATTCACATTCGGGAAGATACAGTCATCCGGGTCATCAGTTAATTTCTTGCCCATGCCACTTGAACCATACGCATAGCCCTGAATACGAAGGGCGTGGTAACCCACTCCAAGTGAAGTTGTATTATCAGCTCCTGCTGTGGAAAATCCAAATCTTCTGGGATACAGCATCTTTCTTCCTTCCATGCACGAGAGCCATGTTTCGCATTTACCTTTACAGGCAGAATCGCATAAAGTGCACAATCCTGATTCGCACGGAATCCCTCTGTTAAGCGATCCAAGAGCATCATTGTTTTTTCTTGATTCAAACATTTTCGATAAACTTTTTAATTAATATTAAATTATTTAATGGGAACAACCATAAATGTTTCAAAAACCAACAAATATATTGAAATAAATAATAATTATAAATCAAAGACATATAATAATTTAGAAAAATTAACTACTCTTGTATTTAAGTTATTATAATACGAAGATTATCCTATATAGAATTATAATGGAATAATAAACAGTTACTCCTGACGGGGCATTGCGCTATCTAATGTTTATGCACACCGGAATACCAGAGGAGACGCTGACTTAAAATTACCAGGTGTCCTGTTTTACTTTATGAATATTTCAATCGAAATAAGAATACGTCCTTTCTACATATATCACTTTTCCGCTTTCTGAGTCTGTGACAATTGCTTTTACCCAGTTGCCTTTAGTGTCATATTCATAAGTCATTTCATCAACAGAATAAATGTTTTTATCCTTATCAAATGCTGTGAGACTTGAGAGCTTTCCTTTGTCATTGTATTTGACTCCGACAGCTCCGGCAAAATTACCTTTCTCATCATAGAATTCTTTACGGATGAATTGGCCTTCAGCATTATAGATCTCGTTTATCCTGGCATAAGGATCACCATTGTAATCCGACCAGTGTTCAGTAATAGTATCTTTTTTAAGACTGTATCTGAAAATTCCCTTATAGAGAAGGGTATCAGGAGAGGCTCTGAGATTTGAGATTTCGCTTATGTCACCATCAGCATTATAAGTGATTTTGTCAATATATCTTAAAGTGTCGGCACGGGTGTATTTTAAAGAAGCCGTCAGATTATTTTCCTTGAATAATTCCCGCAGCCTGTAAGTTGAATTATTTTCATCAAGAAAGATACAGCGTACAAGCTCTCCGGAATTGTCATAAACAGCTTCAAAATCATTTGTCCAGTTCAATGAATCCCTGTCTTTGATTGTAATACGGTCACCCCTTGTATATGTATCACCCCGCGGGACTGCCCAGTAATTAATTTCTTTGATCTTTTCAACTTTCGCGACGAGTTTTTCAGGGAAGTTTTCATATGGAGTGTACCTGCCGAGGACAGTATATTCAGCCGGTTTTTGTTTTTTGCAGGCAGTCATTAAAAAGATAAGCGAAACAAGAATGAACAGTAGTTTTTTCATAGGTTTAAGTATTAAGTTGAGATATTATTTGAAGGGATGGAGATTCAATGCTTCAGGTTAGTATATAAGTACTAAGTTATGACAGAAATTAACTGAAGTCAAGGAATTTATGATAAAAATCTCATTTAATTGATCTTTGTCTTCAGCGAGGTTGAATTTCCTGACATAAATAAAATACCCGTGTATTCCTTAAGGTTAGTTTATAAATGCGAATGTCAATATAAAACAACATTTCTGCGACTATTCGCATTAATGGTTTTTATGGAAGATTTATTCAGCACCTTCGGCGCTGACACAATCGAGATGGATCCTCTGCCCAGGGTTGTTACCCGGGGTTATTCACATCTGGCACCTGTCGGTGCCGTGGTACTGCAGAGGGCAGAGATACGTTTAAATAGTAAATCTCCGGAGAAACCTTACCCTTGATACACATTTTTATTTAACTCACTGCAAGGGGAGGGAGATCCCTCATCCCGAACAAGTAAATCCTGAGCTTGCGAATGATTGACGAGTGAGGGATCTCATCACTTCAGCAGGGAAATGATATTAAAAAGATGGCCATTTTGAAACACCCAGTTATTATTTATGGTCATTAGCAAATCATCCTTATCACGGCTCCCTTTTTCTTTGGTTCGTTTCTTTTTGGACGAACAAAAAGAAATGAACAATACCAACAAAAAAAAAGGGTGCCATTATAAGACACCCTAATCTGTGAAATACTGTGAACCAAATACAGATAATTAATCGATTCAGTTCATGATTTTTTATACTCTATTCAAAGAATGGTACATCCTTGAGAGCATATTTCTTACATGCTTCAATATTAAGATCAACACCAATACCGGGTTTATTTGATACAGTTACAAAGCTATCCTTAACCCAGTCACCTTCGTCAAAGGTCACGATTTCCCTGAACATCGGTGTTGTGTGGAAATATGACTGCCATTCCATTATAAGGAAGTTGGGAACTGATGCGCAGACGTGAGCGCAGGCCATGGCACCGAGGAAGGAAGCGACCATATGCGGAGCAAATGGTATGTAATAAAGGTTTGCCAGGTTGGCTATACGCTGTCCTTCACCAAGTCCGCCGCATTTCTGAAGGTCGGGCATAACAGCTTCAACACCTCCTATTTCGAGGAGTTTCCTGAAACCGTATGCCAGGTAAATATTTTCACCCGCTGCGATCGGGGTACTGGTTTCCTGGGAGATAAGCCTGTAGGCTTCGACATTATCTGCGGGTATCGGTTCTTCAAGCCAAAGCAGATTCAGAGGCTCAACTCTTCTTGAAATAGCAAGTGCAGTATTAAGATCATACCTGCCGTGCATATCAACACATATATCTATTTTAGGACCAACGGCTTCTCTTACGGCAGCCAGCTGGTCATACATCCTCTGTAATTCACCCGGGCTGGCGGTCCAGTTATACCTGTCGTATTTATTAGGATCGGCTGTGTAATCCAGGTCGAACTTAACTGCATTGAACCCCAGCTTAAGTCCCTCAAGGGCTGAATCGGCAAAGTCCTTGGGTGACGGGAACTGTGAACGGTACATAGCTGTATCGCTGTATACCCTTACCTTGTCGCGGAATTTCCCGCCCAGCAGCTGATAAACAGGTACTCCCAGGGCTTTTCCTACAAGGTCCCACAAAGCAGTTTCAATAGCAGAAAGGACGGCAACATACATACCGGATTGCGCACCACCGAAAAAGCCAGCTCTGCGCAAGTCTTCAAAGATCCTGTGGATGTTAAAAGGATTTTGTCCGACAAGTCTTCTTCCAAGGTTCTGAACTAAATGATAGGTTCCCTGGATGGCGTCCACTCCTTCACCGCATCCGTAAATATCCTGGTTGCTGAAGATCTTGACAAAAAGGCTTCCGCGGACATACCCGCAGCTTACTTTTGAGATCTTCAGTCCTGAAGGAGCCGAAGGTTTTTGTGTTCTTTGCATTGCATCTTCAAGTCCCTTTCCGAAACCGGCCAGCGGGGCTACAGACGCAGCAGCAGCAACAGTTGCAGCTTTACCTAAGAATTCTCTTCTTGAAGTTGATTTTTTCATAATTGTATTTTAAATTTTATAATAATTATTTGAATAAGAGCTTATTATATATCCAAAAAATCTCTGTTTAAGAAAAGTAAACTTTTTCTGTGCAGCAATGTAATAAAAACATCTCTATTTGCATTGAATGAACATAAAATTACATTGCCAAACAGTTTCCTGTGGCATGCCAGTGTCCTATTTTGCTTTAAGTTTTCCTGTAACCTTGTCCAATGATGCTTTCATTTTTTTTAGGGCCTCATCAAGTGCTTTTTCTTTTGTATTGCTTTTACCTGTCGCTATTACAGGCTTCAGATCTTTTAACCTTGCTTCAATCTTGCATTGCAAATCATCAGGACCTGTTTTACGGGCATTCTGGTCGGAGAGATGTATTTCAATACGGGTAATATTATCTTCAAAGCGTTTTAAGGCAAGATTGATCTTTTCTGAAAAATATTTCTCAAACCTTTCTGTGATTTGAATGTTCTTGTCGGAGTTAATCTGAATTTTCATCTTTATAAATTTGTTAAAAAATTAAAAGTATATTCTCATTTTTCGGCCTGTAGTAATCGCTGTTCTTAACAGGGTTGCCTATGCAAATTTAATGTTTCATTTCTATTTTAATCCCAGACATATTTCCACTCATCGTTCTGCTTCTTCCACACAGTATGAAATATGCCGGAACTTTCCTTTAAATTACCGCTGCTGTCTTTAATTGAATAGATATATTTTCCATAGGTATAAGCCAGGGTGCCGCAATCAGATACATAAATATAGTCAGGTGTCCAGCTAAGTTTTGCATCCGGATTTGATCTTACATTGTAATAATGCCGGATATTCTCCTTTCCTTTTATAAGGGAATCGTTACCCCTGAGGATAGTGGCACTGTCATCAGCAAAATAAAAGAACGCTTCTGCCATTCCTTTTTCTGCTGCCATTTTTTCAAATTCCTTTTCAGCTTTGTATACTTCATTCCGTGCGACCATTCTGTCAACAGGATGCTGACAGGAGATCAGAAGGGATGCAGCAAGTAAATAAAATGCCTTCTTCATGTGTAAATGATTTTGAATTTAAATGTCACATTGGAACCGCCTGTATAATATTTTCATTTGATTTTTTGCTATCACTGACTAAAACTACATAAAATTCAATAGATTTGCCACATAAAACACTGGATGTTTAAATTTAATAAGGATCGGGTAAGGTAAATGACCTCTGGCATTCTGCCGGCAGTTATCACTATTTCGGGCTCAGGCAAATACTTGCCGCAGTTATTTTCATTAGTTTTTCATTAATATTTAAGTAAGCAAAGAATAAGGTTTATTCTTCAGCTTTATTTCAAAACATAATTTTAAAATCATGAGTAACGAAAATAAATCAATCCACGAATTCGACTTCAATCTTATATGCGAATATTTTTCTGCAATGGAACGGCAGGGGCCCGGCAGCCCTGAAGTAACAATCAAAGCCCTGAGCTTTATTGATAATATTAGCGACGGATCTCATATTGCCGACATCGGTTGCGGAACGGGCGGGCAGACAATGGTTCTGGCGCAGAACGCACCGGGGAAGATAACAGGTATAGACCTGTTTCCAATTTTCATAGATCTTTTTAATGCCAATGCCCGTAAGATGAATTTGCAGGACAGGGTAAAAGGTATTGTCGGTTCGATGGATAAGCTCACATTTGATAATGAAGAGCTGGATCTTATCTGGTCAGAAGGAGCGATCTACAATATTGGCTTTGAAAAGGGACTGACCGAGTGGAGGCGGTTTCTAAAGCGCGGAGGATATATAGCAGTTAGTGAGGCATCCTGGTTTACAGATGAGAGGCCGGATGAAATTGATGCTTTCTGGAGGGATGCTTATCCTGGAATAGACACGATTCCGAATAAGGTTGCGCAGATGCAGAAAGCCGGGTATATTCCCGTTGCGAGCTTCATTCTGCCTGAAAACAGCTGGACTGAAAATTTCTATGTTCCGCAGAACAGGGCACAGGAAACATTTCTCACCAGGCATAAGGGAAATAAAGCAGCTGTAGAGCTTGTAGCAAATTTGCTGCATGAAGCGGTACTATACTCAAAGTATAAAGACTATTACGGCTATGTGTTCTATATCGGAAGGAAGATCTGAGGGGCTGTTATTCATTTTTATTTTTCCGGTTTTTCCAGTTCCACCACTTCAATATTTCCGCATCGTGTTTGTTGTTTTTATCTTTCTTTTTCGGCTTCATTCTGTTTTATGATACTCAAAATTAAGAATTTGTGTTTATTAATCCCGCTATAGTCAGAAAGTTATGAAATAACTGTAATCCTGTTTTCTGGTAATCCTGTCTGACAATATCAAAATCAGAGCGCAGCTGTTCAGTGCTGAGTTTTTTGAGGTCAGCGTCTTCTGTCATCCACGATTCAAGAAGCTCATCTGTTAATTCAAAATGAGATTGGATGCCGTATGCATTATCCCCGATCTTAACAATTTGGTTTTTACAGAAGTCGCCGGTAGCCAGAAGGCTCATCTGCGGGGTGAGCTGTACTGTCTCTCCATGAAGCTGAAAAACTGTCAGATCATCCGGTAACTGATCAAAGAGTCTGTCTTTTCTTCCATTTTCAGTCAATCTTACTTTATAAAAATTGTTATCAGGATCCCTGAAACCGGTTTCCTGCAAAGGACACTTTACAACACTGCCTCCCATCGCCTTTACCAAAGCCTGAAGCCCCAGGCAGACACCAAGGAAGGGGATATGTGACTGAACGGCTTTCCTGATAAGTGAGAGCTCATTTATCATTTTTGGGGTGGTGTCATTTGCGCTTTCCGGTCCACCAAGGACGATTAAAGCGTTGAAGTCTTCAATTGATTCAATAATTGTATTATTTTCAAGATACACAATTTGATATTCAAGAGAATGGTTTTTCAGCAGAAATTCAATGAGTCCGGGATTTTCCCTGGGCTCATTTTTCAGAATAAGGACCGGTTTGCTCATTTTTCAAAATCATATTTACATACAAAGTTAACTGAAGAAGATTCAAATTGTTCAAAGCAGTGCTACTGATTTCAGAATGGGAAACTGACAAAGAATGAGCGAGATCACTCTCGCAAGAATTCAAATCTCGATGTTCAGAACCTACGGCAGGCTCCTCCTACCCATCTCCGAGCCCCTCATTGCCTTGCAACGGATAAGTGCATTATGGTTGGTCGGTATTGTTTTCTGTATTTTGTTGGTCTCATTAAAGTACATCACAATTCCTGGAATTAAAGAATGAATTCCTGAAAATTACTGTTTGATATAAGGGCAGTTTTACTTTCCGGGTAAGCCTGGAGGAATGATGCAGGGAACCTTTTGCCTTTTTCCGACTTCCATTTGAACTCATAGGCAAAGAGCTTCCCTTCACGTTCCTCGATATAATCTATCTCCTGCCTTGTTGTTGTTCGCCAGAAAAAGCTGTTAGCCCAGATCCCGTTGTAATGAAGGAATTTCATTCTTTCAGCAATAAGAAAATTCTCCCATAATGCACCGGTATCCTGCCTCATGTCCAATGGATTGAAATTTGCTGTAAGAGCGTTTCTCAGACCGGTGTCATAGAAATAGATCTTCCTGTTTGCAGTTATCTCATTCCTTAAATTACCGCTGAAGGACTTCAGGCGGAAAATGACGAACGATTTTTCGAGGAGGTCAAGGTAAGAGTTTATTGTTTTTTTGTCAACCTGAAGGAGCGACGCCAGCTCATTATACGAAACCTCATTACCCACCTGGAGTGAGAGAGCCCTGAGCAGTTTTTCCGGCAGTTCAGGTTTTCTAACACCCTGGTAAGATAATATGTCCTTGTAAAGATAGCTTCCGGTAAGCTGCCTGAGTATTTCCCTTTCCTCCCCGGGATTGTTTATGACGTCAGGATACATGCCGTAGATCAGTCTTGTCTCGAGCAGCTGCCGGCTCCTGATATGTCCAAAGTGCCTGTAATGTTCCGACCCGCTGATCGGATAAAGCATGTACTCCCACTTTCTTCCGGTAAGAGGTTCATTTATCTCACTCATAAGATCAAGAGAAGAGGAACCGCTTACAAGGAGCTGAACATTTTTAATCCTGTCGACAATTATCTTGACAGCAAGCCCTATATTCTTGACCCTTTGAGCTTCATCAATAAAAACTGTTTTGTGATTCCCGATCATTCGCTTTAGCTCTTCAGTATTGGCACTTTCAAGTCCCGATCTCGTTACAGGATCATCGCAATCGATTAAAAGACAATCGCCTGTCATATCTGCAATTTTCTCAAGCAGGGTTGTTTTACCAGTCTGCCGGGGCCCCAGCAAAATAATTGCCTTTTTGGTATTCAGCTTCGAAACTATCTTATCCTCCAGATCTCTCTTAATCATAATTGCGGGGATTATAATCCCCACATGTAATCAAAATTGGGGAATACGATCCCTGAAATGTGAATAAAAAATGATTGAAATTATTTTTCAAATGCAGAAAGGATGCATTACGAGCTACACATACGTGACAACTTCTGAGTTGAGGAACCTGCCAACGGGAAAGGGTAAAAGCTTCGTGGTTGATTAATAACCTCAAGATCAATGAATGTGCCTTTCATCGCAAGATTGTCAGGGTTAACTGAGAACTCTGCTATCTCTCTGCTTCCAGGAGAATCAACAATCAAAATGCTCCGGAGTTGCAGAGTTGCTTTTGCATTGGCGTATAGAGTAGGAATACATTTTGACACACTCAATCCCAGCAAGACCAAAAAACATGGAAGGAGAGCTAAGAGTTTATTTAAATATGGCCTTACTTATATTGCCGGCTTGCTTTTTAGCGGCGATATAGATAACTTTAACCAATGATGTAAATTTTTGTCATATACTTAGTAGATTTGAGAGCAAAAAAATCCGGAATATGAAAAAAACATTATTTAGCCTTCTTATTATATCATTTATTATGCTGAGCTGTAATAATATTCCTGTTACAAAGGGAGAAGGATGTTCAATAGTAGTCACAGGTGTTGAATTCACCAAATCACTTAATGATGCGAAAGCCACTGCCGTTGTTGAGAATGACAGGCTGATTCTTGTCAGCAATGCAAAACGTGATAATTTCAACGATCCTGACGGGAAGCTATCAAACAGCACAGCCCCGGTTCTTCTTGCGCGGGTGGATAATACTGCGCCCTTCACATTTTCGGCAAAGGTTACTCCCACATTTAAAGACACATATGATGCAGGGGCCTTGTATGTATATTTAAATCCGAAGCTATGGTTTAAATATGCCTTCGAGAGGGATGAGCGTCAGCGGACCCGCATTGTGACTGTAAGGACAATAGAGACCTCGGATGACAATAATCACGATGTTATTGACAGTGCAAGCGTCTATATGAAGATCTCTTCTGATGTGAAAACAATTGCTTTTTATTATTCTCCTGATAAAGAAAACTGGCAGCTTGTGAGGCTGTTCCGGAATGACTATCCCGATGAGATATGGGTAGGCTTAAGCAGCCAGTCGCCTATTGGTAACGGTACAAGCGTTACTTTCGAAGAGTGTTCCCTGACGCAGAGCAGTGTTAGTGATTTCAGAATGGGAAACTGAGAGTAGAGCGGGAGCGGGAAGTAGAGTGAGAGTACTCGCTTGACAATGACCTGGTTACTAGATTTTTATTTGCTCTTCTGCCATGCGAAACACCATACAGACATGTTTTGGATAGGACTGACTGGAAGTTCGGTACGAAAAATATCAAAATCCTTTCTCTTAGCATCGTATATAATGGAGTAGCATTCCCGATACTGTTCCATATAATGCCTAAGTTCGGAAACTCAAGTATGCAGGACCGAATAGACTTAATGACCCGCTTTGTTAGACTGTTCGGAAGGGGCAGTATAGAATGCCTGCTGGCCGACAGGGAATTTGTTGGGGACAAATGGCTGGAGTATTTTAACAAGATACAAATTGAATATCATATTCGCATACGTGACAACTTCAGGGTTGAGAGACCTGCCAACGGGAAAAGAGCAAAAGCTTCGTGGTTGTATAATAACCTCAAGATGAATGAATGTGTTTTTCATCGATAGATTGTTAGGGTTAACGGAGAACTCTGCTATCTCTCTGCTGCCAAGATAATCAACAAGCAAAATGTTTCGGAGTAAAAGATAATAGTATCGTTCATTAAGACCGACAAAGCTTAGTTACTTTACAGAGAAAGATAGCAGATAGAGTCTGCATTTATGGCCCTGAAAGAAGTGGATTTAATATTGAAGACACTCATTTGTCTGATATTGAAAGAGTAAGTAATTTGTTAGCACTGATCTTAATTGCTTTTTAGCAACGATATAGATAACTTTAACCAATGTTGTAAATTTTTGTCAGTATTTAGCTACTTTTAATGTTCAAAACCATATCAGAAGTATTCAGAATTAAGCCAGAAATACGAACGAAAATTAGATAAAAGACTTAATTTAGGTGCCTGATGTCATTTAACGAAGCCGATACAAGAGCAAAACTTATTGATCCTGCTATTCACCGGCGCGGTTGGACTGAAGATCTTATTCGTCGTGAAGAAACTGCAGGAGCCGTTGAAATAATTGGAGGTAAAGCCCGACGCCGTTCCCGAGGCAAGATTGACTATGTACTCCGTGTAAGAGTAAATAAAGAGTCTCAGCCTGCTGCCGTGGCATTGATTGAAGCGAAAAAAGAGAGCCTGCTTCCCGGCCATGGCCTCGACCAGGCTAAAGGTTACGCCGAATGCCGACGCCTCAATATAAAATTCATTTTCTCCTCGAACGGTCATCAGTTTGTTGAATTCGACTGCTTCACCGGCCTTACTTCGCCTCCAAAACCGATGACTGAATTTCCTGACCCTGATGCACTTCGTGATCGCTATGAAAAGGGTATAGGTTTTAAGCTCGACTCCACTTATGCCAGGCCTTTGATACAACCATATCACGGTGGGGAAGGCACAAGACGCTACTACCAGGATGCAGCTATCAGGGCCGTAATGGAAAAGTTTGCCCGGTGTGAAATTAAAGAACAGCCAAAACGTGCTTTGCTTTCGATGGCTACAGGCTGCGGTAAAACATTTATTGCAGTTAACCTTCTGAAACGTATCTCCGATGCCGGATTGCTGACACGCGCACTCTTCGTCTGCGACCGTGATGAGCTCCGTACACAGGCACTTAAAGCTTTCCAGAATGTCTTCGGTGCTGATGCCGCAGCCGTATTTCGTAAATCTGACGGAATAAATAACGCAAAGAACGCACGGATCCATATAGCAACATATCAGACTCTCGGAATCGAAAGTGAATTTGCTAAAGAAAGCTTTCTGACTACTTATTACCCGGAGAATTACTTCAGCCACATTGTAATTGATGAGTGCCATCGTTCGGCATGGGGTAAATGGTCACAGGTTCTTACACGAAACAAAAATGCTGTTCAGGTTGGTCTGACTGCAACACCACGATTACTTAAAATTGTCGTTCTGACAAACGAAGCAAAAGAAGATGCCGAAATAACCGCCAACAACATCGCATATTTCGGGGAACCGGTTTATGAATACACAATCTCCCAGGCAATAGAGGACGGTTATCTTGCTGCCTGCGAAATTCAAAAAGGCCGTGTTAACATTGATGACACCGGAATTACGATAGACGAAATAATGGCCCGCGATCCCGTGGATGCAATCACCGGCTTACCGGTGGCAAGAGAACAGGTTGAAGAATACTATCAGAAAACCGAATATGAGGACCGTATTTTTCTGCCCGATCGTGTAATATCAATGTGCAGAGATCTTTTTAACTATCTTCTTGAGACTGGAGGTCCTGAACAGAAGTCAATAATTTTTTGCGCCCGCGACAGCCACGCCGATCGTGTGGCTTATGAAATGGGTAATCTTTATGCTGACTGGTGCAAAAACAACAATAAGAAAAGAGCTGATTACTATGCATTTAAATGCACAGCAGCATCGAGCGGCAACGACCAGCTGCCAGACTTCAGGGCTTCATCACGAAGCCATTTTATTGCAACAACCGTAGACCTGCTGACAACAGGTGTAGATGTCCCCTGTGTCAGGAATATTGTTTTCTTCAAATACCTGAAAAGCCCTATAAGCTTCTACCAGATGGTCGGACGAGGTACCCGTATAGATGCTCCTACCGGTAAGCTGATGTTCCGTGTATATGATTACACCGACGCCACACGTCTTTTCGGGGAAGAATTTATAACTCCGCCACCACGGCAGAAGGTTCCCGGCGACGGACACGAACAACCGGTCGATCTGCTGCCACCCGGACCAACCATTCAGGTAGAAGGTTTTGATGTACACATTACCGATGCGGGACGTTATATTGTTGCTGATGTCGACGGCCAGGCAATGCCGGTACCGGTTGAGGAATACAAGGCAAGGCTCGCTGAAAGGCTCGTCGGCGAGGTACACACTCTCGATGATTTCAGGGCGCGGTGGATCGACCCTCCGTCACGTCTGGAGCTTATCAATATGCTGGTAACCTCAGGCTATTCACCCGGTGTGGTTAGGCTTGTTGATGAAAAGGAGGATTATGACCTGTATGATGTGCTGGCTGAACTTGGATGGGGTATAAACGCACGCACCCGGCACGAGAGAGTGCTTGCTTTTACATATAAGCATGAAGAATGGCTTCTCAGCCTGCCGCCAGAAACCGGCAGGGTGATAAGTGCTGTTGCAAACCAGTTTGAACGCGGGGGCACCGATGGGCTCGAAAATCCTCAGATATTCAATACGCCGGAGGTAAGAACTGCCGGAGGACTTAAAGCTTTAAAGCTTGCAGGAAATCCGAGGGAATTATTATCTGAAACAAAACAACGAATGTTTGCTGCATAAAAAATGGGACGTTGGGGACTAACGGGACATACTATTAAAACGAGACATGAGTGACCATATTATACCACCTCATGGGGGTTATGCGAACCTGCTGACTTACCGGAAAGCTGAAATAATTTATGATGCGACCGTAAAGTTCTGTGAACGGTTCCTGAATAAGTACGATCGCACTGTAGATCAGATGGTGCAGGCGGCGCGCAGCGGAAAACAGAACATCGTTGAAGGTTCGGTGGTTTCGGGAACATCAAAGGAAGGGGAGTTAAAGCTTACCGGCGTGGCCCGTGCAAGCCTGGAGGAACTTCTGACAGATTACCGCGATTTTTTGCGTACAAGAAATATGCACTTGTGGGATAAAGACAACAAAGAATCACTTGAAATAAGAAACCTGGGAAAAAGCAAAGATGCCTCTTATGATAGTTTTAGAAATTATATAGAGGCCGGGCCGGCCGAAATTGCAGCAAATGTTATAATCTGCCTTATCCACCAGGCCAATTACCTTCTTAACAGGCAATTACTGGCCCTCGAAAAAGACTTCTTAGAACATGGCGGCCTCCGCGAACGTATGACCAAAGCCCGCATCGATATCAGAAACAGAAAACCAAACACCAACAACGAAAAATAACTCCACCCATGTCCTCATTGTCACCGGCGTCCCCCCCGTCCCATAAAAATACCACCAAACCCCTCCCCCCCGGCTGGAAATGGGTGACATTGGGGGAGCTTTCCTTATTAATTAGCAAAGGAACAACTCCTACAAGTCTTGGTCAGAAATACTCCGATGATGGCATCCCATTCCTGAGAGCAGAAGATGTTAATGGGTGGGAAATTGAGGTAGATAAAATTCCTCTTCATATTTCTCAAGAGACTGATGAAATTCTGTCTCGCTCACAGCTTCATCCTGGAGATTTTGTAATTACAATTGCGGGAACACTTGGAAGAGTTGGATATATACCCCATAATGCAAGTTACATTAACTGTAATCAAGCGGTTGCATTTGCAAGAATTGATAAATTAAAAGTTGATGTACAATTCTTATGTCTAATCTGTAGGGTCGAGCTAGTAATAGGCAAATTATTAGAACTGAAGATGGGAGGAGCTCTACAAAATCTGAACTTACAGCAAATTAGACAATTTAAAATCCCCCTCCCCCCTCTCCCCGAGCAAAAACGCATCGCAGCCATCCTGAAAGAGCAGCTGGCCGCTGTCGACAAGGCCCGCAAAGCAGCCGGGGAGAGGCTCGAGGCTGTAAAAGCCCTGCCCGCAGCTTTCCTGCGCAAGGTTTTCCCGCGACCCGGACAACCCCTGCCTGAGGGATGGAGATGGGTAAAACTTGGAGAAGTAACAAAGGTTGTTAATGGGACAACGCCTGCTTCTGAAAATAAACTCTATTGGAATGGGGACATTGTTTGGATCACTCCTACAGATTTGGGGAAACTTGACCGTCCAGAGATTACAAATTCCGAAAGAAGAATATCCACTGCAGGTTTTAATACCAGCAATTTGACCTTAGTCCCACCAGGAACTGTAGTTTTATCCTCGCGTGCTCCAATAGGTCATCTCGGTATTGCAACTCTAGAACTTTGCACTAACCAGGGTTGTAAGTCATTTGTCCCTGGTTATCAAATCGATACTTATTTTCTCTACTATTCTTTGAAAAAATCTGTACCTAAATTAAAGGAGATTGGTAGAGGGCCTACATTTGATGAAATATCTAAATCACAATGTGAAAGATTTGATATACCCATACCAATACTTTCAGAGCAAAAGCGTATTGCCACAATACTGAGTGAGCAAATGGTATCCGTGGTCAAAGCCCTTAAGGCGGCCGAAGAGGAACTAAAAACCATTAACGCACTGCCAGCCGCAATACTGCGTAAGGCATTTAACGGAGAGCTGTGATGGCATATAATCCACAAATCCACCACCGGCATTCAATCCGCCTGAAAGGATACGATTACACCCGTGAGGGGGCGTATTTCATAACCGTATGTGTTCAGGACCATGTCCGCCTTTTCGGGAAAATCGTGAACGGTGAAATGCGGTTAAATGAATCTGGGAAAATTGTCGCAGAAACATGGGATTGGTTGTCAACCCAATACGATTATGTTAAATTGGATGCCATGGTTGTAATGCCCGATCACATTCATGGCATTATCATAATTACGGATTATCCGGATAATTCATGTAGGGTCGATTCGCGAATCGACACTACAATATTACCGCGAATCGACCCTACAATATTACCGCGAATCGACCCAACAACGATAAAACGCAAATCCATTGGACATTTAATCGGCGCATTTAAAACGGTTTCAACAAAACAAATCAACATATACAGGAATACACCGGGAATGCGTATATGGCAACGAAATTATTATGAACATATCATACGTAATAACCTGGAATTAAATCGTATACGGAATTATATTTCGAATAATATTATTCTGTTTGAAAACAATATGAATCAGAAAAATGGCAAAACGCAACAATAACGGAAACGGCAAACGTCACGCAACGCAACAATCTGTAGACCAGGCGATAAAAACTATATGCGACATCATGCGCAGGGGTAACTGTGCAGGCGCCATGCAGTATGTACCCGAACTTACATGGATACTGTTCCTCCGCATCCTCGACGAAAAAGAAAGGCACGAGGAACAGGAAGCAGAAGCCCTCGGAATTAATTTCAGGCCGTCGCTGGAATCACCCTACCGCTGGCAGGACTGGGCCCAGCCACCCGAGACACTTCCCGATGGACAGATGAACAAACGTGCAGAACTGCAGGATGCACCCCAGGGAAGCCTCTTTGCATTCGTCAACGGACAGCTGCTGCCCTATCTGAAAGAACTTAAGAACCAGCCAGATGCAACCTCGCGTCAGAAAGTGATAAGCGAAATTATAACGGGTGTTGAGAAAGTGCGTATCGATACAGAACGTAATTTTCTGGATGTGCTCGATAAGGTTCATCAGCTTTCCGTCGAAGCGGTGGACCCGACTCACGTTTTTACCCTGTCGCAGGTCTATGAAGGCCTGCTGCTGAAAATGGGTGAGAAAGGCAATGATGGCGGACAGTTCTTTACGCCGAGGCAGGTAATAAAGGCAATTGTTCAGGTTGTCGATCCGAAACCGGGAGAGACAGTCTATGATCCCAGTTGCGGAACAGGAGGATTCCTCGCTCAAAGTTACGAACATATCCGCTCAGGGCTCGGTCAGACAACCTCAGCCGAACAGCTTGAGACCATGAAAACTCAGACTTTCTGGGGCAGGGAAAAAGAAAATCTGATATATCCCATTGCACTTGCCAACCTGGTACTTCATGGCATCGACAAGCCTAACCTATGGCACGGCAATACCCTTACCGGTATGGAATTGTACGGCGGTCTGTTTGAGGGAGCGCCTCAGTTTTTTGACGTGATACTTACAAACCCGCCCTTTGGCGGCAAGGAAGGCAAGGAAGCACAAACAGCTTTCGACTATAAAACAGGAGCCACACAGGTGCTCTTCCTGCAGCATGTGATCCGAAGCCTGGGGCAGAACGGCCGTTGCGGAATCGTGCTCGATGAAGGACTTCTCTTTCGAACCAACGAAGATGCTTTTGTAAAGACAAAACGCAAGCTGCTCGATGAATGTGAAGTGTGGTGCATCGTCAGCCTGCCCGCAGGGGTATTTACTGCCGCAGGGGCCGGTGTTAAGACCAATCTTATTTTCTTTACAAAGGGTAATCCGACAAAGAAGATATGGTATTACGACATGTCCGAGATCAAGGTGCGGAAGAAATCTCCTCTTACGCTGAAGCAATTTGAAGATTTCTTCAGGCTTCTGCCTTCACGGGCCGACAGTGAAAACTCATGGACTGTCGATATGGACGAAAAGAAATCGCAGGCTGCTGAGGAAGCACAACCTCACAAAGAAGAGTCTGCTGCGAAAAAAAGGACTGTAGCACAATGGAGCGAAAAATTGCAGGAATTAAAAAAAGTAAAACCGCGGAATGAAAAAGCTGTATCGGAGGCAGAGGAGAAAGTAAAAGACCTGAATCGTGAAGTACGGGAACTTGAATCCAAAGTAAAAGAGATAGAGGATGCCGTTTATGATCTTAAGGCCGTTAATCCACACAAAATACAGGTGGTTGATACCCGTACACCTGAAGAGCTGATAGAACTGATAAAAGCTAAAGGGAATGAGATAGCAGATGCACTTAAAGCTCTCGGGTAAAGCAGAAAGCAATCTGATGGAACGAATGAGGCAGATGACATTTGTCGTTTATAGTAAGGTACTTGCACAACAGAAGCATTGGATACCTGTATCGAAAATTTTCAAATCAGAAAGTGATTCGGAAATTCTGCAATCTGCCGGTGTAACATCGTTTGATGATCCCCGGTATGAAAAATACCGCAGGAGAATTACACAATTAAGAAATATTCTGAATTACAACTACCGGGTTGATATCCTTCCTAAAATCCTTGATTATAAAGAAGTAGCAGAGATCTTTGTAAGAGTGAACTCGCTGGGAGTAAAATTACGCGGATCTGATTTAGCTCTTGCTCAAATTACAGCACGATGGCAGAATTCCTTAAATCTGCTACAGGATTTCCAGGAAGATTGTGAAAGATACTGGATGACACTTGATCTCGGATTACTTGTAAGGTCATTAATAGTTTTTGCGACAGACCAGTCGAAGTTTAATAACGTTAATTCGATTCCGGTTCCAACACTGCAGCAAGCCTGGGGAAAAGCCAAAACCGGATTGGATTTTGCAATAAATTTCCTGAGACAAAATTCAGGTATAGAGGATGAATCGCTTCTTTCATCACCCCTGTTTTTTGTAATTATTGCTTATTATGGAGCTTATAAAAATTACAACCTCACTCCTGAGGAGGAAAAACAGCTTAAATATTGGGTTTATGTAGCCAGTGCAAAGGGTCGGTATTCAAGAGGATCCAGTGAGACTCTTCTGGATGCGGATCTGAAAACAATAAAAACCGGGGGAGGCCCCTCTGATCTGATAAAGACCCTTGAGCAGCAATTTGGTCGTCTCAGTTTTAATTTGAACGATTTTATTGGCAAGGGAGTAAACAGTCCTCTTTTCTCATTGGTTTTTATTGCACTAAAATACAAGGATGCTAAAGACTGGTTTTCAAATCTTTCAATTGCTCTAAATCCAATTGGGAAGAACCACACACTGCAATATCATCATATCTTCCCAAAATCACTCCTTAAGAACAAATATGAAAAAAGTGAGATCAATGAATTCTCGAATATGGCTTTCATTGCTTCCAGAACGAATAAATCAATAAGCAATAAACCTCCAAAAGAATATATTTCTGAAATAATTGCTGAGAAAGGAACGGCGCCATTACTTGATCAATGCGTTCCTGTTGATCCGGAATTACTTGAGATTGAAAATTACAGGCTATTCTTAGACAAAAGGAGGCAAATCCTTGTGGATTTAGTTAATAATTTTACAAGTTCAATACTGAGAAATGACTGATCTACAGATACGCCTTTATGCTTTCGACTGGCTTAAACAACAGACGGAGATCCATGGGGATGTTCTTCCACGTAAATTACTAACCGATGGATTCAGCTTAAGTGGCTTAAAATATTCACTTGTCGGGCCGCAAGGCATCTGGAAACCTAAGTCGATGATTCTTCCTCTGTCAATTACTTCATTATTAGGTGGAAGGTATATAGATTCAATAGATGAGAAATACGAGATCTTTCAATATAAATACCGGGGGACAGATCCTTCTCATCCAGACAACGCAGGCCTGAGAGAATTGATGGACAGAAAAATCCCACTTATCTGCTTTCTTAGAATCGCTGAGAATAAATATGTTCCTTTATGGCCGGCCTTTGTTATAAGGGAAAATTCTTTATCATATTCATTCTCAGTTGTTTTTGATGATATATCATATTTCAGGAAGCTTGCTTCTCAAAACAATGCGGCTGAGCCCGAAGCTGATTATGCCAGAAGAGAATATATTACTATAACTACTCTGCAAAGAGTTCATCAAAAAAAATTCAGAGAAAAAGTATTAAAGGCTTACAGAAATCAATGTACGCTTTGCAGGCTAAGGCACGCGAAATTGCTTGATGCTGCACATATTATCGGCGATAAGGAAGATAACGGAGAGCCTGTAATTGAAAATGGTTTATCCCTCTGCAAGATACACCATTCTGCTTTTGACAATAATTTCATCGGAATCAATCCTGATTATATCATTAAGGTTCAACCAGAGTTATTATCGGAAACTGATGGACCTATGCTTCAATATGGAATTCAATATCTCAACAACCGGAGCCTTATTTTACCTTCCGATAGAAAAGAATGGCCAGATAAGGCCAGACTCGAAATGAGATTTTCGGAATTTTTGAAGGCTGGATAATATTAATCTCAGGTCCCAATGAAGAGATACTCTGAGGGTTGAATTTAGAGGGTCATTCGGCCTTCGGCCGTTATTCATTGTCATTTGCGCTTTTGGCGTCATTCAATCGTCATTAGGCTTCGCCGTCATTCATTGTCATATAATTGTATGACAATTGAATAACTCGTTATAAATTTTCGCCATACCCTGATGGCAAAAGAAGAAATAAAGTGTATTTTAGACATTAATAATTGTGCCCCCGGGGAAATTAAGCTAAAAATTAATCAGGAATTAGCGGAGTACGGCAATTCCCGGAAATAACCAATTAAGAGCTTTTCATGTGGATTCTATCGTTTTTATCGACACTGAGGTAAGTCTAAACAGAAACAAAATTCAGGATATTGGCGCTATCAGGAATAATGGCGACACCTTCCACTCAAATTCAATCAAAGACTTCCTTCTCTTTATTGACGGTGAAAAATATATTTGCGGTCATAATATCCTGAGGCATGACATAAAACACCTGCAGGAAGAGAATCAGGATATTAAATTCGATGTGGTAAAGGTTATTGACACTCTCTTTCTTTCACCCCTTCTTTTCCCTGCAAAGCCATACCATCATCTTGTAAAAGATGATAAACTCCAGACGGAGGAGCTGAATAATCCATTGAATGATTCTGTTAAGGCAAGAGACCTGTTCTTTGATGAGGTAAATGCCTTTAGAAGGCTCGAAAAGGATATGCAGGATATCTTTTATTGCCTTCTTAAAGAAACAAGCGAGTTTAAGGCTTTCTTTGATTTTTTAGGCTATAAACCTCATAGCCCGGATAGCATTGAACGATTGATAAGAAGAACCTTCTCAGGCAAAATATGTTCCAACGCCCAAACAGGAGACTTTATCACTAATTCCCCAATTGAACTGGCTTATTGCCTGGCTCTGATCAGCAGCAACGACAGATACTCTATTACTCCGCCCTGGGTTCTGATGAATTATCCTCTTGTCGAGGGGATAATGCTTAAACTGAGAAACAAACCTTGTCATGAGGGATGCGATTATTGTGCCAGGTCAATGGATCCTTATGCCGGGCTTGATCGCTTCTTCAGATTTAAGTCTTTCCGGAAATTTGGCTCTGAACCTCTTCAGGAAAAAGCTGTTAAAGCAGCATTGTACGATAAATCGATACTTGTTGTGTTCCCCACCGGCGGAGGGAAATCCCTTGCTTTCCAGTTGCCTGCATTGATGAGCGGAGAAAACACAAAAGGACTAACAGTTGTCATCTCTCCACTGCAGTCTCTTATGAAAGATCAGGTTGATAATCTTGAGAAAAAAGGGATAACTGATGCAGTAACAATAAACGGACTGCTCGATCCTATTGAACGCAGCAAGGCAATAGAAAGGGTAGAGGAAGGGTCTGCCTCTATTCTCTACATTGCGCCGGAATCCCTCAGATCAAGAACTATTGAGAAACTGCTTCTGGGCAGGCATATTGCAAGGTTTGTTATTGATGAAGCCCACTGTTTTTCGTCATGGGGCCATGATTTTCGTGTGGATTATCTTTACATAGGAGAATTTATTAAATCATTACAGGAGAAGAAAAACCTGCAATATGCAATTCCTGTTTCATGCTTTACTGCTACAGCTAAGCGGAAAGTAATTGAAGATATCTGTGATTATTTCTATCAAAAGCTTTCCCTTTCACTTGAAGTCATCAGAACTGAAGAAACAAGGACCAACCTTCAATACAGGGTTTTTGAAGTTACTGACAAAGAGGAAAGGTATGACAGGCTGAGGGATCTGCTTGAAAGAAAAAACTGTCCGACAATAATTTATGTTTCCAGAACAAGAACCGCTTTTGATCTCTCTGCAAGATTAACAAAGGATGGTTTTAATGCAAAACCATACCATGGCAAAATGGATGTAAGGGAGAAGCTACAGAACCAGAATGCATTTATGAATGAAGAAGTGAAGGTGATTGTTGCTACTTCTGCATTCGGGATGGGAGTTGATAAGAAGGATATCGGAATGATAATCCATTATGAAATATCCGATTCGCTGGAAAATTATGTTCAGGAGGCAGGAAGAGCAGGGAGGGATGAAAATATAACGGCGGAATGTTATGTACTCTATAATGACGAGGACCTGAATAAACATTTTATCCTGCTTAATCAGACCAAGCTTACATTCAAGGAGATCAAGCAGGTATGGAGAGCGATAAAGGAACTGACAAGATTTCGCGCAAATCTTTCTGATTCAGCCCTTGAAATTGCCAGAAAAGCCGGATGGGATGACAGTATAGCAGAGATCGAAATGCGTGTCACTACTGCCATATCAGCCCTTGAGGAGGCAGGATATCTGAAACGAGGTCAGAATATGCCACGTATTTTTGCCACCAGCATACGAGCAAAAAACGCCCAGGAAGCTATTGATAAAATAAACCAGTCTGAAAGGTTCAATGAAAGGCAGAAAGTTCTTGCAATCCGGATAATCAAGAAACTCATATCGGGAAGGAGCAGAAAACAGGCAAACGAGGAAATCCCGGAAACAAGAATAGATTATATATCCGACCAGCTTGGCATTTTACGCGAAGAGGTTATTGCTGTAATCACACTATTAAGACAGGAGAAAATACTGGATGATGCTAAGGACCTTCAGGCCTATATAAGAAGGACCCTTACCCTGAACAGATCCAGGCAAATTGCTGAATCTTTTCACAAGATTGAAGAATCTTTTTTGAAACAGCTTGAAGAAGGATATGGAACCTATCATATCAAGGAACTCAATGAACGCGCGATAGAAGAAGGCTGCCCGGAGGCTACTCCGCAGAAGATAAGAACTGTGTTAAATTTCTGGGCTATTAAAAACTGGATCAAATGCAAGAACCGGGTTTACTCAAAGCACCATATTGATATACTTTGTGCTCATTCCGGATCAGCCCTTGCAGATAAACTTAAAAAGAGGCACGCACTAACCCGGTTTATTATTGATTATCTGTTTAAGAAGTGTGAGGAAATCAAGGATGTCGCAGAAGAGATACTTGTTGAATTCTCTGTCCTGGAGTTGAAAGAAGCATATGAAACCGGACCTGAGCTGTTCAGGCATGAGATAAGCGTTGATGATGTTGAAGACGCGCTGTTTTTTCTTTCAAGAATAGAGGCAATTAAGATTGAAGGAGGGTTTCTGGTCATTTATAATAAGCTGTCAATCGAAAAGCTTGATTTTAATGCCAAATCTCAATATAAGAAGGAGGATTATAAGAAACTAGAGCAGTTCTATGAAAATAAAGTGCAGCAAATCCATATTGTAGGAGAATATGCCAGAAAATTAATTGAGGATTATAAAAGTGCACTCCAGTTTACCGAGGATTATTTCAGCCTGAACAATATTTCATTCCTGAGGAAATATTTTAAGGGAGAGCGCATTAGAGATTTATCCAGGAACCTAACCCCTGCGAAATTCAACCAGCTGTTCGGCTCCCTCTCAGCCAGTCAGCTAAGAATTATAAACGATAAGGACTCCAAATATATATTAGTTGCTGCCGGACCTGGAAGCGGAAAAACAAAAGTACTGGTGCATAAACTTGCTTCGCTTTTATTGTTGGAAGATATAAAGCATGAGCAGCTGCTTATGCTCACTTTCTCACGAGCAGCAGCGTCCGAATTTAAAAGAAGGCTTCTTTCTTTATATGGGAATGCAGCAAATTATGTTGAAATAAAAACATTCCACTCATTTTGCTTCGATCTGCTGGGAAAGGTCGGTTCACTTGAAAAATCAGATATAATTATTTCCAGGGCAATTGAAAAGATAAGAGCCAGAGAGGTGGAAGCATCGAGAATATCTAAAATGGTTCTCGTAGTTGATGAAGCTCAGGATATTTCGCAAGTTGAGTTTAATCTGATAAAAACACTGATCGATGAGAATGAAGACATGAGAGTTGTGCTTGTCGGAGATGACGACCAGAATATTTACACCTTCCGTGGCGCTGATTCTGTATATATGGAGATGTTTTGTTCTGATCTGAGTGCAAAAAAATACGAGCTTAGCCATAACTATCGGAGCAGACCAAATCTCGTAGCCTTCTCAAACAAACTTGCCGAGACACTGACTCACAGGCTCAAGTCTATGCCTGTCGTTTCAAACAATGCAAATCAGGGAATTCTTAAGATTGTAAGGCATCACAGCAAAAACCTGGAGATTCCCTTAACAAACGAAGTGATTAATTCTTATCTGTCAGGCACGACATGCGTACTAACACACAGAAACAAGGAAGCTTTAAACATAACCGGCTTGTTAGTCAGGAATGGACTCCCGGCAAAATTAATTCAGACAAATGATGAATTCAATTTATGCAACCTGTCAGAGATTCGGTTTTTCCTTGACACCCTTAAAGAGATTTGTGATTCTCCATTAATTGGTTCGGAAGAATGGATTAGGAGTAAAAAAGCGTTATACGGGAAATTCCCAGGAAGCAAAAATCTGGAAACATGTTTGAACCTTATCAGGGATTTTGAAAATACCAACACTAAAGCAAGATATTTATCAGACCTGGAAATGTTCATACGGGAATCAAAACTTGAGGACTTTATAAAAAAAGAAGGAGAAACTGTTTTTGTATCAACAATACACAAGGCAAAAGGGAAGGAATTTGACAACGTATTCGTGATGCTTGAAGACTTTGACCTTTCGGATGACGATAACAAAAGAGAATTATATGTAGCAATAACAAGGGCGAAAGAAAATTTGTGTATTCACCATAACAGCAAATTCCTGTCGTCGCTTGGTGTTAAAGATATGATCTCCCTTGTTGACAAAGAAGTTTATTCGCCTCCTGATGAGCTTACTTTCCAGTTAACATTTCACGATGTTAATCTTGGTTTTTTTGAATACAGGCAGTCTCAGATTGCCCGGTTAATATCCGGCAAAAAGCTGCTTGTAGGAGAAGAAGGCTGCGAAAATGAAAAAGGGGAGATGGTTCTAAAGTTTTCACAAAAATTTTCAGAAAGAGTTACAAAGCTTGCAGGACAAGGATATCAGCCTTTTGATGCAACAGTTAATTTTATGGTTTACTGGCAAAATCCGGAAAAGGATAGAGAGATTGTTATTCTGTTGCCTGAAATACTGTTTAGCAAGCAAAATGCTCCTGATTAAGCTTCTCCCCTTAACCCATCCTTACAGCCATACTCCATCTGCTTTATTCATGCTAGTTGTACAGGTCATTCGCTACGCTGTCATTGGGCTTCGCAGTCATTGGTCCAGAATTCTCGCGCCGTCATTCATTGTCATTCGCTTCGCTGCTTTGCCAGCCGTAGCATTCTTTAACCTGCGTAGCTTTCTTCGGAAACCGTAGCTTCAGCGGAGGCTGGTCATTGGTGCTTTGCCGTCATTCTTGGTCATTGAGCCTCCTGGCGTCGGTCGTCATTCACTTCGCTGTCATTCGATAGTCATTGGCTTCGCGTCATTGGGCGGAGTTTATCCCGCCATGCGGGGCCGTCATTCATGGTCCAACAATTGAATGACAATTGAATGACAATGAATGACAATGAATGACAATGAATGACAACTGATATTAACGCCCTTACCTTTTACCACCTGACTCCAGATCAGATCGACTATCTGGCGCTGATTTTAATTCATTGATAAATAATAATTACTAAATTATACCGCCTTTCTTTTGACTGTAAAACCAGAACAACATACAAAAAATATGACCTTAAAACTCACACCGAAAAATGACCCATCCGAATTGATTCGTCTGAGAGATGGAATATATGCTGCTGATTTATTGGTAACTGCGATTAGTCACTTCGATTTCTTCAGCGAAATCTATAATAAGGATCTTACTTTCCCGGAGATCTGTGATCATTTTAAAATTGATAAAAGATGTGCTGATGTAATGCTAACATATTTCAGGGCATCAAAATTAATCGGCTGCAGAGACGATAAATATTTTGTTACAGAAATAGCTGCAGAGTTTTTACTAAAGTCCTCAAAATGGAATATGGCTCCATATTTTTCAACTCAAAGCGAACGCCCTATTGTTGAAAAAATGCTGCAGGTCTTAAAGACAGGAGAGCCTCAAAGCTGGGGAGGGAAGAAGCAGGAACAGGATTGGGCAAAAGCTATGGAAAAACCTGATTTCGCAGCTATGTTTACCGCTGGTATGGATAGCAGGGGAGCTTATTATGCAAAAGGTATAGCTGATAATTTTGATTTCAGTAAATATAAATCAATCCTTGATATCGGAGGAAGCTCCGGGATTTATACAGCATCAATAATCGAGCATTATCCAAATCTGATTGGCGGCGTACTTGAAAAATCGCCGGTTCATAAAATTGCAGAGATTTCTGTTGCTCAGAAAGGAAAGCAAAACTGTATAAAAATATTCGAGTCGGACATGTTTAACTCTATACCTCCAGGTTTTGATATTCATTTGTTCTCCCATGTGATGCATGACTGGAATGTCGGGCAAAACAGAAAACTGATCAAGAATTCATTCGACTCATTAAATGCCGGAGGGGTCATAATGATTCACGATGCACACATTAACCCTGATAAATCCGGACCATTGTCGGTAGCTGAATATTCAATTCTCCTGATGTTTTCAACAAGTGGTAAATGCTATTCAATCACTGAGCTTGGAGAAATAATGGAGTCAGTTGGATTTGTTGGTATAGAGGAGATCGGAACATTGGGTAACAGAAGTATTATTGTCGGGCGAAAAGAGTAAACTGTTGCTAAAGACACGTTGTCATTGGGCTTCACGTCATTTGCTACGCTGTCATTCGATAGTCATTCGCTTCGCTGTCATTGGGGGCTGCGCGCCGTCATTCAGTAGTCATTAGCTTCGCTGCTTTGCCAGTCATAGCATTCTTTTACCTGCGTAGCTTTGCGAAGCAGGTGGCGGAGGCTGGTCATTCATAGTCTCAATCACGTATTTTTGTATTTTCTGTAACTTATTAATAGATCAGTGCGTCGTAACATATCAAGTAATTACGGATTAACTATGAATACATTACGAGCTATTAAAATAATTATTGCAATAATTCTTTTGTCCTCTTTGACTGCCAGTAAGGCTTCGGGTCAGTACCAATTTAAATCCGACAATATCCTGACCTTGAAAGTTAAAACATTTGACAGCCTGATACTGCCAGCGCAGGTGATAAACCCAATTAATCATAATAAGAAAATGATCCTGTTCATAAGCGGAAGCACTCCTTATGACGAAAAAGGCAATCAGGGTGCATTCTGGAACGACAAGGGGAAAATGATTATTGAAGAACAGGAATTTTACGTTCGCTTTCTTGATATCATGTCAGATAAAGGCTTTTCAATTGCCACAATGGCAAAAAGGAGTTTTGTTTATCCAACTAAGATCCCGCGACCAAATTTTAATGATTTAGCGCTCGATATACAATTCTTTATTGAAGAACTTAAAAAAACTGGGTTATTGAAAGATGAAAAAGACCTCGTTATAGTTGGATACAGCGAAGGAAGCATTGTTGCCTCAAAAGTATTAGGCATTCTTAAAAAGCAGCCCTGTGCCTGTATTTTGTTAGGCTCAGCCACCCTTGGTTGTGACTGTGGCAGTCAGTCTATTGAGGATTTTTATATGACAGATGTTTTGAGACGTTTAAAACACTGGAATGATGAACAGATCAAGACTGAATTTGCTCAGTTATGTCAGATCCGGGAGGCTTTGTTAAACATGGATGAAGAAGAATTTGAAAATGAATACAAGAATTCAAAACCCTTTGGATTTGGTTTTGCTATGTGGGAATCGTTTTATATTGACAGGGAGGCTCCATTATATGATCCTGTTCCAGTTCTTCTATATTCAAATATCCCCTTGTTAATATGTATTGGTGAGGATGATATCAACATGCCAATGACCCTGGCGAAGAAGACCTATGAAAGCCTTAAAGAGAAAGGCCTGGACAAAATAACGTTCAGGGTTATTGAAAAGGAGGTTCATCAATACAAAAAACATGATGTGTTTCCTATAATAGATACCTGGCTTAAAAGTGAATTCCTGTCAACAGATTTCATCTTGCATAAATACGATTCTTTGATAATTGAAAAGTATGCAAAGGCTAAAGAACTTGTTAATGAGATATCTGCCATTCCTTATGGCGGAGGCTATCCGGAAAGAATATTGGCATGTTATAAAAAAGCTGCAGAAAGTACAAAAATTGATGCTTCTACCTGGTTTACATTGGGGATAAAACTTTTTGCAGATAAATATAATGATGAAGCATATAACTCATTTTCAAATTCTGCAGACAGTACTTTCGCAGCATATTTTGCATCTCTGGTCTGGATGGGTCATATTAAAGATCTTAAGAACAAGAGAAAAGATGCTGTTGAGCTCTATCAGAAAGCTCAGGCTGCCTACCCGGGATTTCCTGTTCAACACGACAACTGGAATATTGTTATTGACAAAAAATGGATTGAAGAAAGAATCAAAACTCCGTTTAAAGGAATTAAACATTGATTAAAACCGGATAGCAGTGGCAACCTTGAAAAGCCGGTTCCTCAGACCATCTGGTACGGTCATTGGCGTCGCTGTCATTGGGCTTCGCCGTCATTCAATTGTCATTGGCTGCGCCGTTATACTTATGATTATTAATTTTACCGATAGATTTGATATAATTATTGAGCCTGACACCTATATCATAAATTTGTTGACTGAAAAGTAGATAGTCAGAAGTTTTCAGGAGTTTCCTGTTTCTTGCTTTAGTCAACCAGGTTTTTGTCTCAAATAAAGATCCCCTGGAATCACAGCTGAAGTTAATGCTTTCCCTGAAATGATATCTCCCATAACCTTCAGAAAGATTCGCCGCTACAGAATCAACAGCCCTTACCAGCTGTTTTCCAACAGTGTCCTTAGCAAAATAATTCCAGCCATCAACGATGGCCCAGATCTTTTCAGCTATTTCCATCGATAACTGATAAACCTTAAATTCTTCTAATTTCATATGTAATCCTTTTAGCACGGTTAATCCTCCAAAATACAAAATAATTCAATTGAATGACCATTGAATAACCATCGAATGACCATCGAATGACTATCGAATGACTATCTTCCCGATAGCAAACGGGAGACCATCGAATGACAATTGATCGACGATTAATGTGGGGAAGCCACTGCCTCTAATCACCTGGCTCCGGATCAGGCATACCATCTGACTCCGGGGTTAATTCATTGGTATCTGTTTAATTCAATAACAGTATCACCAAGAGACTTCTTTAATACCAACAGCCTGTCAATAATTTCATAATACAAAGAGAGTTCAAAGAGATATTCGGCAAGCGATAGTTCTCCTTTGTCCAGTGCCTTATGTAATAAGCCGGAGTTATCGTATTTCTGTAAGTTTAACTGATAGTCATTCACACTGTTCTGCAGGCTTATTGCCTTTGTATGCAGTGCTTTTAAGTTATTGTAGAATTGCAATTTTGTATCGGCTTCAACACTTTCTATAGCAGCGGTTTTTGCCCTGGCATACTTCACAGCATTCTTATTTTCAAGCAAAGGTATCGAAAGTCCGAACGTGATTCCCTGATATTGCTGCCCAACCACTTCCTCACTCATGTAACCTGCCTGCAGCTTCGGAAAACTCATTGCTGTATTTAATTTTTCGTTCTTCCTGCTGATTGAAACTTCCTGTTTCAGCCATTGCAAAACAGGATTATTTTGTTCTGACTGAACATACCATTGCTCAAAATCATCTGTAAAATTCTGCAACTGAAAAACACTATCAGCAAATTCGACGGCTATACCGCCATTAAGGTTTTTTAATTCAGCCAGCAAGGCATTTATTTCAATTTCATTTGATTCTTCATCTTTGATAGTTTTCAGCAGGTTTATCTGTGCTTTGTTGTAATCAATTAAACCAGCCTCACCAATATTATACCTTGTTTTATACGAATCAGCAAGCTTCCGGGCATTTTCTGTTCTTTTAGCAAGCTCAGCCCTCATTGCGTTAAGATAGATCAATCCGTTGCAAACCAAACGGGTCTGGCTGATTATTGATCTTTGCTGTTTCTCATATTCAAGTTCCACCTGAATATTCCGGTATTCCGAGATATGATTCCGGTAACCGTAAGCAGTTGGAAAATCAAATGACTGAAGAATACTTATATCTTTCCGTTTTCCTATGTTTGCCGGACTACCCCACAGGTAATTAAAAGCAAATTCCGGATTCTTCAGGTATAATCCTGTCTTATTGCCAATAAGTTCTGCGTCGGCATCTTTTCTAAGAGCAATCAATGTTGTATTGTTCTTTTCCACTTCAGCTATGATCCTGTCGATATTCTGCGCGAACAGGTCAGAAGCTGAAAGAAGGGCAGTTATCAGAAGTATTAAAATATATTTCATAAATTATCATTTTTAAGTATACCACGGTTTTTGAGCGTGCTATAGACTATTGGCACAATATAAATGTTGAGCAAGGTCGAGGTAATCAATCCGCCGAGTATTACTTTTGCCATTGGACTCTGAATTTCGTTACCTGCAAGATTCCCCCTGAGCGCCAGCGGGATAAGGGCAAGTGCGGCAGTTAATGCCGTCATCAGAATGGGATTCAGCCGGTCTGTCGATCCTTTAATTGTTGTCTCCGATATTGTAATGCAGTTTTTCTGTAAGTTCTGATAATGAGAAACAAGTAAGATCCCGTTCCGCGTGGCAATTCCAAACAGTGTTATAAATCCTATTATTGCGGGGATGCTTAATATACCTGACGTAAAGAATATTGCGAAAACACCGCCAATCAGAGCCAGAGGTAAATTCAGAAGAATAATTCCCGCCAGTTTGAAGTTTTTGAATTCCTGAAATAATAACAGGAAGATAATTAAAATAGCGATTAAAGAAGTCAGCAAAAGAGTTTGTGACGCTCTTGCCTCACTTTCAAACTGACCGCCGTACTCGATCCTGTAACCCTCGGGTAATTTAACTGACTCGCTGATATTTTTCTTAATCTCCTGAACTGCTCCTCGCAGGTCACGACCTGTCACGTTTGCGGAAATGACAATTTTTCTTTGAACGTTTTCACGGCTGATTGAACTTGGTCCGGCTACGGATACAATATCGGCAACCTGCTCCAGGGGGACTTTCCTGCCATCATGAGCATCGATAAGAGCACTTCGGATGCCTTCAATGTCTTCCGTGTAGTCTTTATCAAGTTTTAAGACAAGGCCAAAACTTCTCTGACCTTCGTAAATGTCTGCCAGTTCTTCTCCTCCGAAGGCTAAATCGATGAACTCGTTAAATTCACCGGTTGTAATTCCATATTGAGCAAGCATGTCACGATTTGCCCTGATCTGTATCTGCGGAATCTCAACCTGCTGATCTACGTTAACATCTACGAGACCCTCAATATTCACAATTGAACTTTTTATTTCATTACCAAGAGCAAACATCCGGTTGAGGTCCGTTCCGAATAATTTTACAGCAATATTGGCTCTTGTTCCTGAAAGCATATGATCAATACGGTGTCCAAGGGGTTGGCCTACAGTAAAAGCTATTCCGGGTATCCTTGATAAGGTGTTTCGCACATCAGCCAAAAATTCTTCACGGCTGCGCCCTTGAAGAGTAAAATTCACATCTATTTCAGCGCTGTTTGTAGTTTGTGAATGTTCATCAAGTTCACCCCGGCCTGTTCTTCTTGCCGTGCCCGATATTTCAGGAATTTGTAATAATTCTGTTTCCACAAGGGTCCCAAGCTTGTTGTTTTCTTCCAGAGAAGTACCAGGTTTAGTTATTACAGAAAGCGTTAATGACCCTTCGTTGAATTCAGGCAGGAAACTTCTGCCCATCGATGATAATGCAATTAATGCAACAATAAATAATCCAAATGTTGAAAATATTATTACTCTCTTATGCTTCAGTGACCACCTGAGTGACTTTTCATAATAATATGACAGTTTTCGTACAAGCCATTTATCCTTTTCATTCTTAGCCAGATACCTCTCATCTGATAAAAGCATCTTAGATAATAATGGTGTCAGAGTCATTGCGACAATAAGCGACACAAAGAGTGAAACTATAAATGAAATTCCAAGCGGCTTCAGCATTCTTCCTTCCATTCCCGAAAGGAAGAACAATGGGATGAATGCCACAATTATTATCATTGTTGCATTAAGAATTGATGCTCTTATTTCCCTTGATGCTTCAAATACAACAGTAAAGGCATTCTGACGTTGTTCTATTGGTTTTTGCCTGTTTTGGCGGAGCCTTTTATAAACATTTTCAACGTCAATAATTGCGTCATCAACCAAAGCGCCTATTGCAATCGCCATCCCGCCAAGGCTCATCGTGTTGATGTTTAGGCCAAGAGCCTTTAAAATAAGAACGGCCCCAAATAATGAAAGAGGAATTGCCAGAAGAGATATTATTGTAGTCCTGAAGCTACCCAGAAAAATAAAAAGAATGATCACGACAAATATTGCCCCTTCAATCAATGCATCCTGAACATTGTGAACTGATGTTTCAATGAAATCAGCCTGCCGGAATATTTTGGTATCAAGCTTAACATCAGAAGGCAAAGTCTTTTGCAATGTTTTAAGGTTTTCTTCTATTTGTTGTGTCACATTAAGGGTATTCGTGTTTGGCTGCTTTGAAACCGAGATTATTATGGCTGGTCTGGCATTTTCAGAAGCATATCCCATCTTTACAGCACTGCCAATTTTTACTTCGGCAACATCGTTTAGCCTTACAGGTTTTCCGTTTACAGATTTGACATATGAATTCCCCAGGATATCTAAATCTGATGTCCGTGCAATTCCTCTGACAACATATTCATTGCCATACTGTCTTACCAAACCCCCTGTCGAATTCTGACTTATCCCTTTGCAGACCTCTGCCAGTTCAGTCATTGAAACCTTATAGTATTTCATTTTCAGGGGATTTGCCAGTACATGGTATTGCTTATAGTCACCGCCAATAATAGTCACCTGAGAGACACCGCCTGTTGCAAGCAATAATGGTTTAATATTCCATTCTGCTATCGTTCTCAGGTCCATCAGGCTTGTACTATCACCCTGCAGGCCGATGAAAAATATTTCCCCCATAACACTTGATTGAGGGGCAAGCACAGGCTGGCCGATTCCAAACGGCATAAGCGAAGAAACAGCAATAAGTTTTTCACTTACAATCTGCCGGGCTTTAAAAATATCCGTACCCCAGTCGAATTCGACCCAGACAAATGAAAAACCCTGTGATGAAGCCGAACGGACTCTGCGGACACCTGTTGCACCATTAACAGAAGTCTCAATCGGGAATGTCACTAAACGCTCGACCTCTTCAGACGCCATACCATGTGCATCAGTCATAACTACTACTGTAGGAGCGGTAAGATCAGGGAATACGTCAATATCCATATTCACTGCCGTTCTCACTCCGCTTACCACAAGAACCACTGAAAGCAGGATGATCAGGTACTTATTGTTCAGTGAAAATTTTATAATATTGTTTATCATGAGTTCCCGGATTTTTAATGTACATGACCTGAATGTGCATCCAGAGTTCCTGTAGCCTGGGCCAGCTTGATAAAGATTGCACCTGAAGTTACAATTCGCTCGTTATCGCCTAATCCCCTGATTACTTCAGTATCATTCCCATCTGTTGCTCCTGTTTTGATTTCCCGTTTCTCAAATAGTTCGGGTGTTACCTGTACAAATACAAAGAAGGAACCCTGCTCTTCAAGAATTGCTGAATTTGGCACAATAAGAGCCTTGGAATTTGTGAGTGTTTTCAGATATAATTCTACAAAACTGCCCGGGAGAAAACTGCCTGCATTATTTATTTGAAGGGTAACAGGTATCAGGTAATTATCCGGAGTAGTGGTTTTTCCGATCGAAAGGACCTTGCCATTTAATTCTTCAAGTGTATAAGTCCGGTTGTCTTCAACTGTTCTGATGTTTGCATCGGTTATTGAATTTAGATACTTTGCATACTTCTGCTGTACCTCGGTCCGCAGCAATAGTGATTTGTTTTGTGAAATTAAAATAATTGGCTGCCCTGTCTCAGCATATTGTCCGTTTTTTACAAAGAGTTGCTTTATGAAACCTGTCATAGGACTGGTGACTACCTGCCCTGCAGAATTAAAATCCTGATTCAGATTATCGAAAACGAATTTGGCGTTTTCATATAATGTCCTGGTTTCAAGCAGTTGCTTCTCAGATACAATTTTTTCAGCTGACAGAATATTTGCCCTTTCATAATCGGATTTCGATTTTTCAAAATTATTACGTGCTTCAGCATATCGGACGGAAGAGTTATTTTCGGAGAGTCCGCTTCCTTTAATAGTCAGAAGTGTCTGGCCCTCTGATACTTTTATTCCTTCAAGGATGCTCTCTCCTGACAATGAAATAACACCGCCCGTTTTTGCTGTGACCAACATTTCATCGCCCTGAGCTGATTGGACCTGTGCCGTGGTTTTTATAACCTGACCGAACGGCTTCCTTTCAGGATAGCCGGTAGAGAAATCAATCTTCCATGATTGTTCTTTTGTAAAAACAGTGGTATTGGCTTTTGGGATAATATTCTTTTCAGCAGCTGCAATTGCATCCTGAGAGTCAGGATATACTTTAATATCCGGAACAGTGATTTTATGATCACCTGAATCAGTTTTAACAAGGTATTCCATAATCCCGTCGCCGCTTACTTCAGGTTTAATATCAAAGCTGTATATCCCTTCACGTGAAGGACTTTCAAGGGTTTGTTCAGTTGTTTTCCCATTGACAATTATTTTCAAAGTAATTGCGGCTTTTGTAACAGCAGTAAATTCCGGTAACCTTGAGAAATGTGACAGGACATTACACATCTGTCCGGTTACGAAAGGATCTGCTTCGGCAAATAGTTCATATTGTTCGCTATATACTGTATATTGAACCTTGACTTCTTCAGGTTCTGTGTGAATTTCATTTTCAGGGCTGTGATTGCATCCTGCAAGTGCAAATCCAATCAATGAAGTCAATAATAATTTAAAATACATATTCCTGTTTGTTTAAGATTAATAGAAATGATGGGATAAATGCAATAAAGCATTAATATCCAATGCAATTGGTGCTTTTTCCGGCACTAAAACCTAAAAAAGAGGAGGAGCCCGAAGCCCTGAAGATTCTGAGATATATGATGTATAGGAGCAATCAGTCGATTGCTCGAAAACAAAAGATGTTAAGAAAGGATTTTGAAGTTCAGGCTTGCTATTAAGAATGCAATAAAGAAATCCATCAATGTTTGAATTGCCTGAAATCTGATTATATAATTTAAAATCAATTCTCCACTGATAAGATAATAAATCAACTGCTGCTTTTAAAGCGCAATCGTCAGAATTATTATTTTCATCATGAGTATGTGGTTTCCCATTTACACCTTGAACATCTTCCGAATTATCATTGACACAATGCTTATTTTCGAAGCAGATATGATTACCGTGATGATGGTGGGGAACAACGGCCTGCACAAGAAATAAAAAATTGGCAAGAATTAGAAAAATTACTGCTGTTGTTCTTTTTATCATTATTCAAATGCAAATCGCTGCAATATTAACCAAAAAATCAAAAATATGTTCAACGAAGATTCTAAAAGAGTTTTTAGAAAGAAATTACAGAACGAAATAACAATACAATAAAAGCAAAGGACAATCAGGTTATTGCATATGTATTTTCTGTTCCTGGTCAAACAACATTTTGACTTAAATAGGGCTAAAAGGTAATTATATAATTATTTCTTTCTGTAGTTCTCAATCATGGAGATATTCGGGTATCCAAGGTTTGCAATTGTAGAGGAGTATTTAATTGCTTCATCAGTTGTTTTAAATCCGGGTACAATAAGTCTGTAGTATTCCCATTCCCTGACAATTTCAACGGGGAGATTGATTGCAGCTGTGATCTTTTTCTGAGCATTTATCGCCTTCGATCTGTCGTGGAACACTTCAACTTGCAGGGTATATGTCGACTGTGACACGGCTGGTGTGTCCTCAACGATAACAGTTTCAGGTGGATCCTCAATGTCTTGTCTTTTAGTAGTATCAGATTCTACAAAAGCCTGAGGATTAGTAGCTTCAGCTTTCCGGGCCGGCAGTATCCAGATGTCTTTCAATCCAAGAAAAGTAAGTGTGGGGTATAATTTTTCAATTTCTTCCAGGCCTGAAAATCCTGTCAACCGGACCTTTGTAAATCCATCTTCAACAACTAAAAAAACAGACTTGTTAAGAACAGCTGAAAGCTTGTTTTTCAATGTCAGGGCATTTGGTTCCTGGCGGAATGCGCCAACCTGGATCACTAAATCCGGATTGACAACAATTTGTTCAGGGTTAGTAGGAGAACCGAACTGGCCATTTGAAATGAGCCCCGGAAAGATCAGCATCGAAAATAAAATCAAGTAACGGGAATCCATCCTGACCTGTTAAATGATATTTCTCAAACTCTTATAACAAATTTAGATTAATTTTCAATAAGTAACAGTGTTACATATTAATGGACTTATAAACAAAGCGGAAATATTGATAACATCCGGATGGGCCGGGCGGTCATGAAAAAACTTTTCCATATCTAGTCACCTGCTTTATTCAAGTTTATTTATTAAAAAACGTGAATAGAAGTCTAAAAAAAGCATTACTTCACAGTTTATATATGCAATACCGTGAATAGCCCTCTTTTTTAAGGAAATACTCTACAAGGCTCTCACAAACAGCTATAATAAACGATTGGCTTATCTTGAAGGCAAGGAGATAATCACCCTCGGTGAATATTCGAAGAGGATGAATTTATCCCGGTCAAATCTGCTGAACAAGGCTAACCGCGAACGGAGAGAAAAGTGTGAGTGTGAGAGTGGGAGCGAGAAAAAAGAGTGAGAGTACTCGCTCTCGCTCACACTCTCACTCTTTTTTGTAGTCCCACCAGGAATCGAACCTGGATTTAAGGTTTAGGAAACCTCCGTTCTATCCATTGAACTATAGGACCATTCAGCTCGCAAAAATATATCTTTTTTTTCTCATTCCCAACCTGATCA